>Ga0209489_100009_pt1 | contig 263873 bp, 246 predicted proteins | sample SiratrowhiteBW_FD_187527 | JGI IMG/M metagenome (GOLD analysis project Ga0209489, IMG submission 187527) | Root nodule microbial communities of legume samples collected from California, USA - Siratro white BW (SPAdes) (version 2) | ecosystem: Host-associated > Plants > Roots > Nodule | place...
GTCATGGGGATGCTCCTGTCTTGGATGAAGGTTGCGAACCCCTCATCTCAAGACAGGACGCCTCGTTGCGCTATCCTCTCAGCCGTGCCGCAGGCCGTCGTGCCCTACCGCGCGAGCGGTTTAGTCCTTTGGCCCCGTGGCTGACCTCAGCCCAGAGCGCGGGAATGTCCGCTTCATGGAGGTGACCCGACCAAGGTCATTCTGGCTACCGAGGGCAGCCTTGGTGACGTTTAGCGGACATTTAGACGGATTCCGCACGATAGAGCGGGACCAGGGCGCACACGAGCCCAGTTCACCCGCTTGCCATAGGCGATGGCTACGGGGACGGCGGCAATCAAGCTGCTCCTGCAATTAGTTTGAGCATTTCGTTCTTTGCCTCTCGACGGTCGCAAATTTCCCCTGCGCGAGGGAAAGACCTCGACCTTCTCGGTGTTTCGGCTTGACTAACCGGCCGCTGCAATCGACCGTAAACCGCCAAACGAGTGCGGCCTAACTGCCGGCCGATCTCGGTTGCAGTCATACCGCTTTCGATGAGCGCACGGAGATGCGCCTCTTCCTCGGGCGACCACGGACGTATTTCCAGTCTATTGTTGGACATCGCCGATTTCTCCCAGCGACAGCACAGATCATGCCTGCTCACGCAGGGTTGCCAGAGTTCTCGAACGCAACGCCGATCAGATTGCCACTCGACCAGATCAATCGGCAACTTCGAATGCTGCGATCTTTTTCAAGCATCAGCTTGAATGTGGAGTTCACGTATCGCTTCGACGGAAGCTCGATTGCTGCGCCTTGATCCGACATGTTGACCACGCGACAACGCAAACTGGCGCCGTCGCCGAACACGTAGGCGACCTCGTCCACCTCGATACGCTCACGCTTTCGACGCTCGATCATTCTGTGCTGCCCGCAACGAACTCATTCGTCCAATGTGCATCGCGTCTGTAGCAGCCTGAGTTGTCGCGCGATCTGCCTTGCCAGGTTGGATCGCTCCTTGGCGAGCCTGCTTCTCTCCTCAACCATGTCGTGTCCGTCCTGTTCAAGCACCTCAATCAAGATGGCTTGGTTTTCAATGCTGAGTTGCTTGGCTGCAATGTCTCGCGAGATACTTGTCAATTCATCGTCGCAATGTGAGGTCATGGGCAATCCCACGGCGGGCCTGTCGGCGAGTAAAGCTACATCCTACGTCGCCGATCCTGCGAAAACGTTACCCGAGCCGTTCGGCTCGGTGGCTGCAAGCGGGGCCAGATACCGGCTTAGGCGCATCCTGTTACCTCAGCATCACCTCCGACTTCGACCGCGCCCCGTGCTGGTTGGACCGAAGGTCGCCGCACTCCGAACAGTCCTTCATCGCAGATTTCGTTCGGGCTCATGGATCGGCATCGTCTTCGCCCGCACACAAACAACCAGCGCCACCGCGTGTTTGAAATGGACGCTCCCGCACAAATAAGGGTGTATTGGAATCGCATGGCGCGTGCAGGCGCGCGAGGTCTTGGTCCTGTTCGAAGGCTTGCTCAATGCCGCACAAACCAAACGGATGTTGCTGCTTCGTGAGATCAGGAATCAGCGCTTCTTAGGTGGACCGATGCGCCGGCTGCGCTGAACGATCCACTAATGGGCCCGCCGTCGTGTCGGCATCCGCCTGCCAGGTGATCGACAGCGGCGATGTGGTCGTTGGCGTGGCATACGGACATAAAAAAAGAAATTCGCGCTTGCCGTTTAAACCTGTCTGCTTCGTTAATGCCTACCGGCGCAACCGCCCATGAAAGCCGACAGACCTTCATCTGCGGAGCTGGAGCCAACTCTTTTCTCAATGTGTCAGGTCACGCCAGAAATCTGGCGATACCTTCGCGAATACAAGCGAGGATTTCGTCCTGCCGTTCCTCAAGACGAGACACCGGCCCGCCGACGCCCAGGACCAAGTTGCGTCCGAAGTCGCGCTTTGGCAGCAGGACGGCGATGACGCCGGCGTCCTGGACGATGATGTGCTTAGAGAACATGTAGCCGTCGCGCCGGATGTTGTTGACGATCTTCATCAGCGCGTTCAGCTCGAAGTGCTCTTCCTTGGGGCAAACGGCATTGATGCGGCGCAGGAGCCGCTCGATCTCGACGTCGGTATGGCCGCTGAGCAGCGTGCGCCCGATGCCGCTGATCGCAAGCGGGCGGACGTCGCCGGACTTTACTTCGAAGCGCAGGCGCTTGCTGGTCTGCAGGGCGTGAATGTATTGCGCATGCAGATCCGATTGCGTGCTGATGCTGACGAGCTCGTCGAGCTTGCCGTGGACGAAGTCGACCAGCGCGAGAATGGCGCTGTCGCCGAACAGCCCGGTGTCAAGCCACCGGCCCATCTGGGCGATGCGCATCGTCGGCATGTAGGTCCGATTGTAGCTGTCGTAGAACAGGTATCCGAGCATCGCCATGCTCTTTAGCAGGGCCGCGGCACTGGACGTCGGATAGTCGCACTTCGTCGCGACCTCCTTCAGCGAGATCGGGCGCTTCACGTCCTCGAAATATTCGAGGACTTCGAAGATTCGCTTGGCTGACTTGATGCTGGAATTCATCTTTTGCACATGTGTGGAAAGAAATCTGCGAAAAAACAGCGGATCGATACCTTGATAGACGGGAGCCGGCGTCCCCGCCTTGGGAGAATTAGCGTTTCAAATGCTTGGATGCAACATTCTTTCCATATATGTAGAAATAGAACTACATATATGTAATTCTGTGGACTCGGGCCCGCCCTGCTCTTAGTGTTCTCTCCGGCCAGCAAGGCCGCGGCGTTACGGCCGCTCAAAAACAAAACCGCCCACCACAGGGTGGCGCGCTTGCAGGGAGGCGTTATGGAGCCGGAATTGAATTTTTCTGCTGCGATCGACTGATGTCGATCGGCCGCCGCGCGGACCTCCCGTCGCCGAGTTGAACCTACTCACCAGCATACAGATCAGCCATCACGTTCACGACGATGACGCTCGCCGGGCCACCGCGTGCAGCGGCGGCAACACCTCTCAGGACCGAACAGGGATTTGCTTGCATGGACTACCGATTGCCTGAAGGCAGCTGCGATTGTCATTTTCACATCTACGGCCCCTTCGATCGCTTTCCGCCCGGAAACGAGGGACGCTTTACCGCGGCCAAGCCATTCACGATCGAGGACGCTTTTGCCGTCTGGGACAGGCTCGGCATCACGCGCGGCGTTATTGTCCATGCGGTGGGATCGGGAGACGACAATGCGGTCACTTACGACGCGCTGCGCCGGTACCCCGACCGACTTCGTGCCGTCGCGATCCTGCGGCCCGACGTCTCGGATCGGCGGCTCGATGAACTCACCGATGCCGGCTTCAAGGCGGTGCGCGTGACCATGATCCGGCAGGACGGCAAGCCGGTCTCGACGCTCGGCACCAGCTACGACGACCTGGTCAAGCTTGCCCCTCGCATCGCGGAGCGGGGCTGGCATGCCCAACTCTGGATCGAGAGTTCGGATCTGGCGGCCGCCGCTACCGAGCTCGAGAAGCTGCCGCTGAACTACGTGGTCGATCACATGTCGCGCACCATGGCTGACAAGGGACACGATCACCCGGATTTCCGCGCCTTCACCGACCGGCTGAAGACCGGGCGTTACTGGACCAAGATCTCAGGTGCGGACCGCAACACGCGTGTCGGCCGTCCCTATGCGGACACGGCTCCCTTCATGCGCGCCATCGTTCAGGCTGCGTCCGATCAAGTCGTGTGGGGCAGCGATTGGCCGCATGTCGGCCACAGCGCCGAGACGATGCCAGATCTCCAGGATCTGCTTCGGCTGTTGCACGAGTGCGTTCCTGACGAAGCCACCCGCCGCAAGATCCTGATCGCCAATCCGGCGCGGCTCTACAATTTCTGACAGGATCGAGGGACACCTTGGACAACAATAACGCATTGCCGCTCGCCGGCGTGATCGTCATCGACCTCGGCCAGGTTTACCAGGGTCCGTACGCCGGCTTCCTGATGGCGCAGGCCGGTGCGACCGTCATCAAGGTCGAGCCGCCGAACGGCGAGCCGGTGCGTCATCGCGCCCGCATCAGCAAGGGCAACGCCGTCCCGTTCGCGATGCTGAATGCCAATAAGCGCAACATCAGCCTGAACCTGAAGTCGGCAGACGGCGTCAGGGTCCTGAAGGAGCTCGCGGCGAAGGCCGACGTGCTGATCGAGAACTACGCCCCCGGCGTGCTCGATCGACTGGGCGTCGGCTATGCCGCACTCAGCGCCATCAATCCGCGGCTGATTTACGGCTCGGCCACCGGTTACGGCCTGTCGGGGCCTAGTCGGGACAATTTGGCGATGGACCTCACCGTCCAGGCGGTATCAGGTATCATGAGCGTGACGGGATTTGCCGATGGTCCTCCGGTCAAGGCGGGTCCTGCCATCACCGACTTCATCAGCGGCGTGCATCTCTACGCCGGCATTCTCACCGCGCTTTACGATCGGGAGAAGAGCGGCCGCGGCCGGCTGGTCGAGATCGCGATGGTCGAGACCGTCTATCCAGCGATGGCCTCGAACCTGGCCGACGTCTTCAATCGCAAGGCGGCAGCCCCTCGCACCGGCAATCGTCATGGCGGGTTGGCCGAGGCGCCCTATAACGTCTATCCCGCATCCGACGGCTATGTTGCCATCATCAGCGTCAACGAATCCCACTGGACCGGACTGACGCGCGCGATGGGGCAGCCGGAGCTGGCCGACGACGTGCGCTTCAAGACGGTGCTTGACCGTTTGAAGCACATCGACCTGACCGACCAGATCGTGTCCGACTGGTCCTCGCAGCTCACGCGCGACGAGATTACCGAGCTCTGCCGCGTCAACCGGGTGCCTTGCGCCGCGGTTCGCGACCTGCGCGAGGTGACCGAAGACAAGCATCTCCACGCCCGCGGCATGCTGCGTGAGATTGCGCATCCCGAATACGGCGACATCCTCGTTCATCGCAGTCCGCTGGTGCTGCACGATACGGCGGCGCCGGACTACGTCCCGTCCGCGCGCCTCGGTCAGCACAATGGCGAGGTGCTGTCGCAATATCTCGGCATGTCCGACGGCGAGATCGATGCGTTGCGCCGCGCAGGCGCCATCGCACAAGCATGACGAACGAAGAAGGGCGAATGTCCTCGTCCGCGAATTCAGGGGGAGATTACAATGATCAAGTTGTTTGAAAGCATCGCATTCCGTGGCGTAGAGCTGAGCAACCGCATCGTCGTTTCCCCGATGGGAATGTATTCGGCCGTGAACGGTTACGTCACACCGTTCCATCTGGTTCACTACGGCAAGTTCGCCCAGGGCGGCGCCGGGCTCGTGTTCGTCGAGCAGACGTCGGTCACCCGGAAGGGGCGCATCACCAACGGCGATCCCGGATTGTGGGAAGACGGCCAGATCGACGGCATGCGCCAGATCGTTCATGTCATAAAATCCGGAGGCTCAAAAGCCGCTATCCAGATCAATCACGGCGGACGCAAATCCAGCCAGCAGCGCGCATTCCGGGGCAACAGCCATCTGACCGACCGCGATATCGAGATGGGCGAGGAAACCTGGGTGCCTACAGGCCCCTCGGATGTCGCGTTCTCCGCTGGTTTCCAGACCCCTATTCCTCTCAGCAAGGAAGGTCTCGACGGCGTGCGCGATGCATTCGTCGCAACGGCGCGCCGGGCCGTGCTGGCAGGTTTCGACGTCATCGAGCTTCACATGGCTCACGGTTACCTGTTGCAATCGTTCCTGTCGCCGCTCGCCAATTTCCGCAACGATGAATATGGCGGCAGCCTCGAGAACCGGATGCGTTTCCCGCTCGAAGTCACGCGCGCCGTGAGGGCCGCGCTTCCTTCATCCACGCCGCTGTTCGTGCGTATATCCGCGACTGACTGGATCGACGGCGGCTGGGAGATCGAAGACAGCGTCCTCTTCTCCCGCAAATTAAAGGAGCTGGGTGTCGACCTGGTCGACTGCTCAACGGGCGGCAATCTTCGCGCCGGGTCGACCAATGCCAATCTCGGCCGCGGTCCCGGCTACCAGGTGCCCTTTGCCGAACGCATTCGCCGTGAGGCCGACATTGCGACCGGCGCCGTCGGCATGATCCGTACCCCTGACTTCGCCGAGAAAGTCCTGCAGGACGGCCGGGCCGATCTCATCTTCCTCGCGCGCCAGATGCTCTACGATCCTTTCTGGGCGCTCCACGCCGCAGAGCATTTCGGATTGACCGGCAATTTCGAACAGTGGCCCGAACAATATGGCTGGTGGCTGGCCAAATGGGGCGGCGCCCTTCGTGCCAATGGCGAAAGCCTGAACGGCGTGGAGCGATACCGCGAGGCGGCCGAATAGAACCTCGTCCGCGCCGATAGCCTCGCAAGATCAATCCTGACTCAAGCATTCAAAAATTTCAAAGGGAGTGAAACAATGAGAAGTGTGCTGGCTGCATCGATGGTTTTCCTGAGTCTTGCTTCGGCTCATGCGCAGGCGCCTGCGTCGAAGCCGGTCAAGCTCGGCGTACTCAACGATCAGTCGGGCCAATATGCGGATGCTGCGGGGCCTGCGGCGGTCGAAGTCGCAAAAATGGCGATCGCCGATTTCGGCGGCAAGCTGCTGGGACAGCCGATCGAGGTCGTCTTCGCCGACCACCAGAACAAGCCCGATATCGCCTCGGGCATCGCCAGGCGATGGATCGACACGGAAGGCGTAGATGTCATTCTCGATATCGGAAATTCCGCGGTCGCGCTGGCCCTGGCCGATCTGGTCCGGGACAAGAACAAGATGATGATCGTGTCGTCGGCCGGCGCATCCGCCATCACGAACGAGAAATGCTCGCCCAATACATTTCAGTGGACCTACAACACCTACACGCTGGCACGCAGTACCGCGAAGGCGCTGATGGGACAGGGCGGAAACGAATGGTACTTCCTGACCGCCGACTACGCCTTCGGACAAGCCTTCGAGTCCGATGCGTCTGCCGTGCTGAAGGAATCCGGCGGCAAGGTGGTTGGCTCGGTGCGGCATCCCTTCAACACCAGCGACTTCTCGTCGTTCCTGCTGCAGGCTCAGAACTCGAGCGCCAACGTGTTGGCTCTCGCCAACGCCGGCGGGGACACCACCAACTCGCTGATGCAGGCCCACGAATTTGGTCTGCTCGGCCAGAAGAGCAAGATGCGGGTCGCTGCCCTGCTGTTCCAGATCACGGATGCCAAGTCGGTCGGGCTTCCCAATTTGCAGGGTTTGTACACCTCAGAAGCATTCTACTGGAATCGGAATGACGCCTCCCGTGCGTTCGGGAAGCGGTTCTTCGACAAGGTCGGCCGCATGCCGACCATGGTTCAGGCCGGGATGTACTCGGCAACTATGCACTATCTGAAGGCTGTGGAAGCTGCCGGCACACTCGACACCGCCGCCGTGCTCGCAAAATTCCGCTCGATGCCTGTGAACGACTTCTTCTCGGAGAAGGGTTACGTTCGCGAGGACGGCATGCACATCCACGATTACTACCTGCTGCGCGCAAAAACGGTGGAGCAATCCAAGGGACCTTGGGACTTCTATGAAGTCGTCGCAACCGTGCCGGCCGAAGACGCCAACATTCCCCGCGAGCAAAGCAAGTGTTCGCTGATGAGAAAGTCCTGATCGCAAGGCATCATGGACAAGACAAAGCCCGAGCGACCGCTGCAGTGCGGCCACTCGGATATCGTTAGCTCCTCTTTTCACATCCATAGAAATGCGACGTCGTCCCTGACTCGCATTGGCATGCGCGGACCGGTCCTCTAATCTTGCGCAAAAATGGAGGTCGGGATGAACGAAACGCTGCTGTTCTCGCCACTGCGTATCCGCGACGTCACATTTAAGAACCGGATCGTGGTGCCGCCGATGCTGCAATACGTCGCAGAGCGCGGCTTCCCGACACCCTGGCACATCACCAATGCGGGCAAGTTCGCCGCAGGCGGCGCGGGCCTTGTCATCGTCGAGTCGACCAAGGTCGAGCGCCGCGGCTGCGGGACGGCCGGAGACCTCGGCATCTGGGACGACAAGTTCATCGCGCCGCTTCGCGACATCGCGAGCTTCATCAAGTCGAACGGCGCCGCAGCCGGCATCCAGCTTGGACACACCGGCCGGAAGGGAAAGGCCCGGCGCCCCTGGGAGGGAGACGGAACCCTCTCCGCCCAGGAGCTTGCGGAGGTAGAGGACGTGGACGGCTGGGACCTGATAGGTCCGAGCGCGCTTGCGTTCGGCAACGGCTATTTTACGCCGCGCGCACTGGAGCGTCATGAAATTCCCGATGCGGTCGAGGCCTGGGGCAAGGCGGCTGCGCGGGCCGACCAAGCGGGTTTCGACATTGTCGAGTTGCATGCCGCCCATGGCTATCTGATCCATTCGTTCCTGTCGCCGGAGGCGAACCAGCGAACAGACGATTATGGCGGCAGCGAAGCCAACCGTATGAGATTTGCCATTGAGGTCGCCGAGTCCGTTCGCGCGCATTGGCCGGCCTCAAAACCCCTATTCGTCCGCCTTTCGATCGAGGACGAAGCGGGTTGGGGGCCGGCGGAGAACGCGCGACTGGTGCGCATCCTGAAGACGAAGGGCGTCGACGTCATCGACTGCAGCACCGGAGGCCTCAACAGCAAGGTGCCGAACTTCTTCCGCCTCAACAAATACGGCTACCAAGTCCCGTTTGCGGACTATATCCGCCGCGAGGCAGACATCATGACCATGGCGGTCGGCCTCATCATCCACGGCGACCAGGCCGAAGCGATTCTTCAGGATAAGAAGGCCGATCTCGTCGCGGTCGGCCGCGAGTTCATCCACAATCCAAACTGGGCGATGGACGCGGCACAGAAGCTCGGTGTCGATGCGGCCTTCAGCGCGGTCCCGCCACAGATGGGCTACTGGCTCGAGAAGCGAGCCCGCCGCGGTTTTGGCGGAAATCCCTCCACCTGGCAAAAAGGTATCGCGGGATAGCTGACCACCGCTGGGCGCTGGTTGCACGGCGACACTGCTTGTGTTGATTGTTTGCGAGGCGTGCTGCAGCCCGTCTCGTGAAATCCAGCAACTGCGAGTCATCACCTGAAATGTCGAACGAAGACTTGATCAAGCAGACTGAGGCGCGGCGGCCGGCGGCCTGGGAGCTGCTCGGCGTGGGCGCTGTTTCCTACGATGAGACACGCGACCGTGTCACAATCGAATGGCATGCCGAGCCGCGGCACTGCCATTCCACCGAAGGACATCCCAAGGGCGGCATCGTGCAGGGTGGCATCGTTACGGGTTGGCTCGACGCAGCAATGGCGACGGCGAGCCTGCTGCGCGGCGAATACCGGATTACGGTCGCCAGCCTGGAGATCAAGGTGGCGTTCCTGCTTCCAGCCCATCCCGGGCTGTACCGCACCTATGGCAAAGTCGTTCGGCAGGGCCGTAGCATAGGCTTCATGGAGGCCGAGCTGCGAGACGCCAACGACGTACTTATCGCAACGGCAAGTTCGACAGCGGCCCTGCGTCCAAAGAATCCCGCCGTGGCGAGCCCGGCGTGATTCGTTGGCAACCTCTGGCTCTCAGAAGCCGTAGAGCCGGGTCGGATTTTCGATCAGGATCTTCCTACGGACGGCCTCGTCAGGCACGCAGCGCCCGAACAGGTCCATAAGCACGGACTCCTTTGGGACCGCATCGTCGGTGTGCCCGACATGCGGCCAGTCGCTGCCCCAGACCAGCCGGTCGGGGTTGGCGGCGACCAGCGCTTTCATGAAGTCCTCGGTGTCCTTGTACGGGCTGCCGATGCGAGTGTTGCGGTCCGCACCGGAGAGCTTGCACCAATAGCGGCCGCTCTTGAGGCCGCGGTCGCAGAACCACTGGTAGCCGCTGTAGTTGACGGTCTTGTCCGCCATGGTGCGGCCCTGGTGGTCGATGACGAAGTCGAGCGGTAGCTTTTCGATCTCCGGCGCGAGCTGCTGCAGGTCGCCGGTCTCGATCCAGAGCTGTGCGTGCCAGCCACGCTCGGCAATGCGCGGTGCCAAGGCCTTCAGGTCGTCCAGATTCATGCCGCCGCCCGACAACACAGGCTTGCCGTCCTGATACAGGAGATTGATGCGCACGCCCTTGAAGCCGGCATCGGTCAACTCGTCCAGCCGCTTGTCGGTGACGTCTTGATTGAGGATCGCGACCGCGCGCAGCTTGTCCGGAAAGCGCTTCAAGGCCTCGAGCGTCACCTCGTTGTCCGAGCCGGCATTGCCGGCATGGACGATCACGCCGCGTGAAATGCCGATCGACTTCCAGACGTCGAACAGCATCTCGACCGGGAATTCCTGCTTCGGGGCAAATTTTCCGGAATAGTCGACCGGGAAACGATCGAACGGCCCATAGATGTGGACGTGGCAATCGCAACTTCCGTCCGGGAATTTTTCGAGCTTTTCCGTCATGGTGCCCTCATTTGCCGGTGAAATTGGCGGATCGGCGCTCCGCCGTAGATTTGACGCCTTCACGGAAATCGTCCGTCACGCGCAGGCGGTTCTGCTCGGCGAGCTCATGATCCGTCGCCTTCTTGACGCGGTCCGCCAGCCCGGCACGCATGGTCGTTCGGGTCGACAGCAAGCCGAGCGGCGAGCATTCTGCAATCTCCTGGGCGAGCGACATGGCTGCGGTGCGGACCTGGTCCTGAGGGACCAGCACGCTGGCCAATCCCATCGCCAGCGCCTGTTCACCCGTGACGCGCCGGCTGGTGTAGAACATCAGCTCGGCGTTCGACTTGCCGATGGCTTCCGGCAGGGTGACGGTCAGCCCGAAGCCCGGGTGGAAACCGAGGCGGGTGAAGTTCGCGGCAAACCGGGCCTCGGGGCAGGTCACGCGGAAATCCGCCGACATCGCGAGGCCAAAGCCGCCGCCGATTGCGGCGCCGTGCACGGCGGCAACGATCGGCTTCTTGTTCCGGAAGATGCGCACGGCCTCGATATAGAGGTGACCGCCGTCCCGCTGGTCGCCATTGGCCGGCGCGTCCCGGGCCGGCGTATTGAAATCCGCGCCGGCGCAGAACGCCTTGCCCTGCGCGGCAAGGACGACGGAGCGGATTTCGCTGTTCGCATCGATCTTGTCGAGCGCGTCGGCGATGTCGCGGATGAGCTGGAGATCGAAATAATTCAGCGGCGGCCGCTGGATCTCGATCGTTGCGACATGGCCTTGCGTGGTAACTGCGATATCAGTGCTCATGTGGTGTCAGATTCCTTTTGTCCTGATCAGCGAAGTCCGAGTCCGCGCGCGATGATGCCGCGTAGAACCTCCGTGGTGCCGCCCTGGATCGTCAGCTTCGGAGCGATCTTGAGCTCGAAGTCCAGCTTATTGCGGAATGCGTCCTCTTCGTCGTCTTCGAGGTCGAGCAGTGAAGCGAGCTCGCGGACCCGGTGCGGCAGGCCCTGCTCCCAGACCGTACCGAGGTCCTTGACGATCGCGGCTTCCACCACTGGCTCGCGGCCCGCTTCGAGCATTCCTGCCACTGAGACGGACATGCGGCGCAGCGTGTGCAATTGCGCGACCAGCCGCCCAATGCCGACGGTGACCCGAACGTCTGGCTTCGAGCCCGCCGCGTTGGAAAGTGCAAGCAGCGCACCGTAAGTTTCGAGAAACCGCTCCGGGCCGGAGCGCTCGTAAGCCAGCTCGCTCGTGGCCTGCTTCCAGGCACCATCAACCTCGCCGATGACGTGATCATCCGGAATGAAAGCGTCCTGGAACACGACCTCATTGAAGTCTCGCTGGCCGCTCATCTGCCCGATCGGCCGGCAGGTGATGCCAGGCGTCTTCATGTCGACCAGGAACGAGGTCAGGCCGTGACGCCGGTTTTCCTTGGTCGAGCCGGAGGTCCGGAACAGGCCGATCATGTAGTCCGCAATGTGCGCGCTGCTGGTCCAGACTTTCGTACCGTTGATCAGCCAGCCGCCGTCCGTCTTGGTCGCCTTCGTGCTCGCCGCGAACAGGTCCGAGCCGGAGTTGGGCTCGCTCATGCCGATGCAGAAGAAAAGCTCGCCGCGGATGATCCGAGGCAGCACGTCCCGCTTTGTCTTTTCATGCGCGTAACGAATGAGGGTCGGGCCGCTCTGCCGGTCCGCGACGAAAAAGCGGCGTACGGGAGCATTGGCGATCCGCATTTCCTCGGTCACGACATAGCGCTCGAGGAAGCTGCGCTCCTGACCGCCATACTTCTTCGGCCACGTCATGCCGATCCAGCCTTTCGCGCCGACACGGCGGGAGAATTCATCGGCATTCTTTTCACCCACCTCCGGCCTCTCGGGATCGAAGGTACCGGCCGCGATCTCGCCCTCCAGAAAGGCCCTGACCTCCTTGCGCAGTTCCTGGCAATGAGCCGGCAGGCGCATGGCGTCGAAATGAATAAGGGACATCGCAGCTCCTTTCAGCGAGAGGCCAGCAGGGGCCAGAGCCCCTGGGGACCTCTGGCTGTAATTTCCTCGCCGAGCTTGAGGCTCCAGAACGTTTCGTCACCGAACTCATCGCGCCACGAAAGAAGGCGCAGCGTGAACCGGTGCAGGATATGCTCGTCGGTGAAGCCGATCGCGCCGTGCACCTGATGGGCAATGCCGGCCCCGAGCTCGGCGGCCTCGCTGCAGCGAATCTTGGCCGCTGCGATCTCGAGCAGCGCGGCGTCGCCATCAAAGCCGGTGTTGGCGACGGTATCAGCCGCCGACGCCGCAGCCGACGCTGCCGCAGCAACCTCGCCGCCGAGCCGCGCGAGGCTGTGCTGGATTGCCTGGAATTTCGAGATCGGCTTCTCGAACGCGACACGCTGCTGCGAATAAAGGACCGAAAGTTCGAGGATCCTGTCCAGAGCGCCCGCAATCTGCTGCGCTCGCACAGCTGCGCCCATCAGCAGGAGGACGTCCTTCTCGCGCGTTCCCGATTCCTGCAGGCGCGCACGATGAACCGGCAGGACGCTTACGAACTCCACTGTGTCGCGCGCGTCGCCCGCGAGGCTTTTGCCCGGCTTCAGTTTGCAATCGGCGGTCCGGACCAGAGCCACCGACGGCCCGTCGTCTCCAGTGGCTAGAACGACGAGATGCTCGACATCGCCGGCAAAGGGCACCATTCGGGCACGACCGTTGACGCGGCCGGCCTTGTCGAGCGTAAGGTGATCTTTCGGTCGAACCGGCGCCACCGTCATCGGCCCGCCGGGCGCGGTCAGCCCCGCGCGGTCCAGCAGCCACGCGGCGAGAAGCGTTTCCGCCAGAGGCGCCGCCAATGCGGCGCGACCCGCTTCGCGGATGATTCCGAAGCCATCCGCGAGCGACGCCCCTGCCCCGCCGGCGGTCTCCGAAGCCCAGGCAAGGTCCAGCCCAATCTCCTGAAGGGAGGACCAGAGCGGCACCTTCCAGGCATCGTCGCGCCTTTGAACAATGGTCTGCGGATCGGCCAGATCCGCAAGAACGCGCGCCGCTGTCTCGACAACGAGGGTTTCCGAAGCTGACATTGTCACTCGCTCACTAGGTGGATGAAGGACGCGGACCGATCACGCCCTCGGTTCGCAGCGCTGCGATTTCAGGCTCGGACATGTCGAGCATGGACGACAGCACCTCGTCGGTGTTCGCGCCCAATCTGGAGGAGACCGCGGCCGGCAACCTGTCGGCGCCGTGGATGCGTATCGGACTGTCCGGAATCACGATCCGTCCGAACTGCGGATGCTCGAGCCATTCGAGCATGCCGCGCGCGTGCATGTGGCGATCGTTGCAGACCTCATCTAGGTCGCGGACCGGTGCGGAGGGCACCTTGAATCTCGCCAGTGCAGCGCAGGCCTCCTCCCGGGAGATCTTCGAACTCCAGTCCGCGATCAACTGGTCCGTTTCGTCCATGTTGCGAACGCGCGCGACCTTGTCCCGGAATCGCGGATCGTCCGCGAGTTCGGTCCGCCCCATCGCTTGCAGCAAATTGCCCCAATGCTTGTCATTAGTCGCAATGATCGCGATGTAGCCATCGCTCGCCGGATAGACGTTATAGGGCGCTGCGGATAGCCCGCCGTGTCTATTGCCGGTGCGCGGCGGTGCCCTGCCGATGTCGTACATGTAGGCCAGGTTCGAGGCGAGTGCGGGAAACACGGCCTCCTGCATCGCCACTTCCACCAGCCGGCCGACGCCCGTGATCTGCCGCTCGTACAACGCCGTCATCACCCCAGCATAGAGGTGAATTCCGCTCATGAAATCGACCAGGGCCGGGCCGGCCTTGACGGGCGGACTATCTGGAAAGCCGGTGACGCTCATCAAGCCTGACACGGCCTGAACGGTCACGTCCATGGCCAGATTGTCCTTATCCGGACCCGACAGTCCGTAACCGGATCCCGATGCGTAAACCAATCGGGGATTGAGTTCGTGCAGCACGGACCAGCCGATGCCCAGACGATCCATCACACCCGGTGCGTAGTTTTCCAGGAGGACGTCCGCGTCCTTGACCAGGCGCTTGAGGATCTCCTTGCCCTTCGCGGATTTCAGATCGAGCGTGATGCACTTCTTGTGGCCGTTCAGCATCGCAAACGGCGCGCCCGAGCCGCGGCTGACGCTGTCGCGCTGACGCACCGGCTCGCCGGCCAGCGGTTCGATCTTGATCACCTTGGCCCCGGCCTTGGCCATCAGGTACGTCGCGTACGGCCCCTGATAGACCTGCCCGAGATCGATGACCGTGAGCCCATCGAGTGGAAGATTGCGTCGACCCTGCATGTGTCTGTCTCAAATCCCTTGCAACGAGCTGATTGCGCTAAGCGCCGAGATAGGCTTCCTGGATATCGGGGGCATCAGCGATTTCGCCGGCCGATCCTTCGCGCACGATCGAGCCCACTCTGAGCACATAGGCCCGGTCGGCAATCTTGAGCGCTGCGCGCATGTTCTGCTCGACCAGAAGCGCCGAAAGACCCTTGGTCCGCAGCGCTCCGATCGCGCCGAGCACGAATTTGGAGAAGAACGGCGATAGCCCGAGCGACGGCTCATCGAACAGGATGAGCCGGGGCCGCGCCATCAAGCCGCGGCCGATCGCCAGCATCTGCTGCTCACCGCCGCTGAGATTTCCGGCCGCCTGCCGGAACCGCTCGCGCAGGCGCGGAAACATGTTCAGCACGTCCTCGACCGAGAACACGGGGCCGCTGCCGAACGCGTCGACGATCCTCAAATTCGCCTCGACCGTCATCGACGGAAAGATCTCGCGCCCTTCGGGCACGTGGCTGATGCCCGCGCGGCTGAGCGTCCAGGGCTTGCGACCATCGATGCGCTGATCCGCGAACTCGATGCGGCCCGTAGTGATCGGCAGAACGCCGGAGATCGCATTCAACAACGTGGTCTTGCCGGCGCCGTTGGCGCCGAGGATGGCGACGATCTCGCCGCGGTTGACGGAAAGCGAGACACCGCGGAGCGCGACGACCTTGCCGTAAGCCGCCGAGACGTCCTTGACGGTCAGCAGCGTGCCATCACTCGTCATCGTCAGCCCCCAGATAAGCGGTCACGACTTCCGGATGACTGAGAACGTGATGCGGCGCGTCGACCACGACAGGCTTCCCGTCGACGACGACGAGCGCGCGGCCGCAGAGTTGCCGGATAACCGCCATGTCGTGCTCGACGATCAGGATTGTCCGTCCCGGCGCGATCGCACGGATCAGTGCGATGAAGTCGGTAGTCTCGCGGCCGTTCATGCCGGCTGCCGGCTCGTCGAGAAACATGATCTTCGGATCGGACATCAATGCGATACCGACAGCGAGCCGGCGCTGCACGCCATAGGCCAGCACGCCAGCCTTGCGGTGCCGCTCTCCGTCAAGGCCGATAAGCGTGAGCACCTCCTCGACGCGGGCTTGGAAGGCCTGCTGATCACCGGCAAAGGTTTTGCTGCCGATGATTCGGTCCAAGACGCCGTGGTGAAAGCTTGCATGGCGGCCGAACAGGAGATTTTCGAGCACCGTACTTTCGGCGAACACCGCGGTCCTCTGGAAGGTGCGGGCGACGCCGGAGCGCGCGATAAGGTGGGGCGGCATCCCCGCAATCTCACTACCCATGATGCGGATCGATCCGCTAGTCGGGACGGTGATACCGCAGAGGATATCGAACAACGTCGACTTGCCCGCGCCATTCGGACCGATGATGCCGAAAATCTCGCCTTCCTGGACGTCGAGGCTGACGCCGTTTAGAGCCGTCACACCGCCATACCGCTTGACGATGTCCCGGGCCGAGACGGCTGGACGCTCAGCGACTACGATCGTCATCTATCTTCCTTCCAAACCAGTCACGCAGGGCAACTCCCAACTGATGCAACCCGCCGGGAGCAAACATCATGATCAGGATGATGATCGACGAGAACACCAGGATCCTCACGTTCGGATCGAGGTTCATAGCCTGCGGTATCAGCGTGAACATCGCGGCGCCGATAACGGGGCCGACCACGAGCTGCGCCCCGCCCAGCAGCACCATCAGAAGCCCGTCCACCGTGTTCGCAACGCTGAACACCTCGGGCGTCACGATCTGGGTGTAGGGAACGGCAAGCGCGCCGGCCAGCGCGGCAAATGGCGCGCTTAGCATGAAGGCCTTCAGCCGGACACGTGCTACGTCGACGCCGACCGAGCGGGCGAGATGAGGATTTTGGCGGACGCTGTTCATCGCGGCGCCGAAGGGAGACCGGCGCAGGGCTACTAGGAACAGGATCGTCAGCAGGAGAATGGTGGCGGTGACCGCAAAGTAGGTCTGCGGATCCGATAGCTGAAGCGGCCCGATCTCGATCGGCGGGAATCCGAACAAGCCGAGCGGCCCTCCGGTGATCTCCTCGAGATTCGTCGCCGCGACCATGGCGACCCCGGTGAGGCCCCAGGAGACAATCGAGAAATAGGCGCCGGTCAGACGCAGCGTGATGACGCCGATGATGGCAGCTAGTGCCACGGACAAGACGAGCGCGATGAGCACCGCGAGTTCGAAAGGCAGCCCCACTTTGCCCATTCCGATGGCCGCGCCATACGCACCGACGCCGAAAAACAGACATTGTCCGAGCGGCACCTCGCCGACGCCGCCGAGAATGATGTTGATGCTCAAGGCAAACAGGGCCAACGCGCAGGTGTAGCCGGCCAGAGTTACCACGAAAGGGTCGGTGAAGACGTAAGCGAAGATCGCGATAACGACGATAGCGCAGGCGATGTAGGCGGCCTCCCGCGCGGTGCGTCCAGACTTGTTGTCGTCCGAGACACCGACCTGCTTCCTGTCGATCATCGTGCCGAAGTCCTGGATCGCCATATCAGTGCCGATGTTGCTGGAGTCGGCCGAGCAGTCCCTGTGGACGGAACAGCAGCGTGGCGATGACAAGCGCCCAGCCCAACGCGGGCGTCCAGGAGACCGAAACATAAGTTTCGAACAGCGCGTTGGCGACACCGATCAGAAGCGCTCCCAGCATCGCGCCGGGAATACTGCCCATTCCGCCCAGGATGACGACGGTAAATCCGACGATCAGGGCGCCGTACCCCATGGTCGGATAGATCGTCGAGATCGGCGCCAGCAGCGCACCGGCAAGACCCGCCGCTGCGACCCCAAGCACAAAGGCGAGCGCGCGTATCCAGGGCACGTTAATTCCGGAATAGAGCGCGCCGCGCGCGTTCTGGGCAACCGCGACGACCTGCTGACCCTTGATGCTCAGCCGGAGCCACAGGCCGAGGGCACCGAGCACGAGCACCGAGCAGACGAAGATGAAAGCGCGCTGCGAAGTGACGAAGATCCCGAAAAATCGCATCGTGCTCTGCCCTAGAGGTGACGGCACAGGAAGCGGATCCGGCCCGAAGACCAGGATCAATCCGGCCACCGCGGCCTGACCGAGCGCGAAGGTCACGATCAACGAGCCGTGATGCGAGTCTCCGTAGAGGCTGCGCCGGATCACGATCAATTCGGTCAGCGCTCCGATGATCACGACGATCAGGACGGACAGCGGAACAGCGGCCAAATAGTTCAGGCCTTGCGACGTCAGCAAATAGCAGGCGTAGCCGCCCATGGCGAAGAACGCGCCGTGGGCAAAGTTTGCGATGCCTACGATTCCGAAGATCAGCGTCAGGCCGACGGCGATGACGGCATAGCCGGCGCCCAGCACCAATCCGTTGACCAGGGTTTGAGCCAGAAGTTCCAAAGTCGTACGCGCCTTCTACCTTTGATTTGCGGTCGATCTTCAGTTCGCGCTGACGCGCTCGAGCTGGACGACAGCCCCGTTCTCGACTCGCTGAATGTAGAAGTACGGCGCGCGCGCCCTGCCCTTTTCGTCGAACTTCAGCAGGCCACGCGGGCTCTGCCAGGCGCCTTCACGAATGATCTTCGAGATCTTGTCGTAGTCGCTATCGGTGCCTGCCTTGTCCATCGCAGAAGCGATCAGATTGATCGCTTCGAAGATCACAAGCTCGCCCTTGCCGGGGACGTTGTTGAACTTCTTCTGGTAGTTCTCAACGAATTCCTTGCCGTCAGGCCCCGGATCGGAGGCCATGAAGATTTCACCCGTGATGACGCCATTCATGGCGCCCTCCGACGGCTTGATCATGCCCGGCGTCACCACGCCCGGCGACATTACCTCGATCTTGAAGCCGCCGATCTGCCGCACCTGTTTCCAGAGCTGCGCTGCACGCGCCGGATAGGCATCGGCGACGTAGATCATGTCTGGATTGCTCGCCTTGATCTTGGTGAGGATGGACGTGAAGTCGTTGGTTTCGGCGTCGTAGGTCGATGTGCTCGCCAGCTCGATACCGGCCGACCTGAGACTCTCCTTGAGCTTCTCCAGCACGGTCTTGTTGAATTCGGAGTTCTCACCCATGTAGGCAACCGTCTTCGGCTTCAACGTCTTGACGATGTAGGCATTGAACGCCTCTGAATTCAGCGACACCGTATTGTTGATCTGGAACAACCAAGGGCTGCCCTGATCGGTGATGGCGTCGGCCTGCGCGCCCGCGTTCACCTGCAAAATCCGCTTCTTCGTGACGGACGACTCCGCGAGCACGACCGAGCTATTTGTTCCGCCCGTGATCGCCTTCACCCGCCCGACCGACATCAGCTTCTGCACCGCTGCGACCCCGCCCTGCGGGGTGCCCTTTTCGTCTTCAAAGACCAGCTCGATCTTCCGGCCGCCGAGAATGCCGCCCCGCTGGTTGATAAGACCCGCCGCATATTCGGCGCCGCGCTGCAGCTCTTGTCCGTAAGTCGCCGCCGCGCCGCTCAGCGGCAGCGCAAGACCGATCTTCACCGGGTCGGCAGCCATCGCGCTGGGCGCGTAAGCGAGCTGCAAAGTGGCGGCCACGACCGCCCCCACAGAAAACATGACCTTTATTCGATCCGCAAGTTTCATCGTTCTTCCCTTATGATTTTCTACCGGACGCGCTGCGACGCCGCGGCGGCTCTCTTGAATGCAGGTTGGCTCAGGCGTTCGGGCTCAATTCAGATTGCGCTGAAAGAGATCGAACAAGCGCTCCCAATGCCGCTCGGTGCTGGCCTTGTGGTAGAGGCGCCGGGTTGGAAACGCGAAACCGTGCTCGGCTTCCGGATAGTATTCCATCCGTCCATTGATACCGGCCGTCTTGATTGCCTGCGACACCTGCTCGAGCATCTCGGGTGGTGCGTAGTGATCATGTTCGGCGAGGGCAAAGTAGATCTCGCCTTTAATCTTGTCCGTGACGAGATGCGCGGAGTCCGGCTGGTCAGTCACGAGGCGCGCGCCGTAGACGGATGCACCAGCAGCCATGCGATCGGGAAACACGCCCATGGCGCGGTAGACGTAGCGGCCGCTCATGCAATAGCCGAGGCATCCCGTCTTGCCCTGCCGTGCCGCAGGCTCATTAGCGAGGAAGTCGAACATGACCTGGGTGTCTTCCATCACCATGGTGTTCGTGAGGTGGCGGTTGAGCTTCCACATGAACTCCAGCTTGTCTGCGCAAGCGGGATCCCACAGCCGATTGGCGTCGAGATCGACGCAGCGGACCATGCGGTAATACATGTTCGGCATGATGACGTAGTAGCCGACCGTTGCGAGACGCCGGCACATGTCGGACAGCTCCTCGCGGACACCGACCGAGTCCATATAGAAGATGACGACAGGGAACGGTCCTGGACGGTCCGGGTGAAACACGTACGTGTTCATCACCCCATCCTTGGTTTTCAGATCGACGACCTTCTCCTGCACGACTCCACCCTTTTGACCATCTTAGTACCTCCGCGCATTCAGGGCGTGGAGTGGGAGGACAATGTGCCGGGCCGCAGCTGAAAGCTAGAGCATTACAGATATGCGCTCATATTTACAGATATGTGAAAATGCCTCTGCTTAATTGCGGGCTTTCGTCGCAGGTGCGAGGTCCTCCCGCGAGACGAATTTGTCGATGCCTTCGCGCAACGATCTCAGGATCTGCGTTCGCTTGGAAACCAGCCGTTCAACCGGGCCGCCGACGCCAATCGCCAGGATGCGACCGTGACGCCGCTCCGGCAGCAACATGCCGATGACACCGGCACCGGCCGTTACGGTATGAAGCGAGATGACGTAGCCATCTTTGCGGATCTTGCGGAGTTTCAGCATCAGTTCCTTCAGATCAACCTTCTTTTTCCGATCCTCTTCTTCAAAATTGATGCGGCGCACGAGCTTCTCGATGGTGTCATCTGAACGGGCGCTCAGTAGCATCCATCCGAGGCCAGAGCGCGCGAGTGGGCGGATCGTCCCGGGCCTGATCGAGAACTGGATCGTGCGCGGCGAAGGCTGAACGTGGATGTATTGCATGTACAGGTCGCTCTGGGTGGCGATGCTGACGGTCTCTTCCGTCTCCTTGTTGAGGTGGTTGACCAGCGCCGAAATGCCCCGTTCGCCGAAGAGCGCGCCCTGCACCCAGTGCCCGAGCTGAACGATCCGCATGGTCGGCATGTAGGTCCGCGAATATCGGTCGAAGTCGACATAGCCGAGCACAACCATGCTCTTGAGAACCGCGGAAGCGCTGGAGACGGGGTAGCCGAAGCGCAGCGCGACCTCCTTGAGACTCAATGGCCGCTGCACCTCGTCGAAATATTCCAGAATCTCGAACAGCCGCTTGGCCGTCTTGATGACGTCTTTGGACATGTTTCCTCACTTGCTTTTTCACATAGATAGAAAAGTTTTCCCATAGGCGAAAGGCATTTCGCGGCTTCCCTGCGTTTGCTAGAACGCCCACGAACGGAGATTACCCATGGTTTCTGCCGAACAGATGAAGTTCGAAGTGTCCGATCGCGTTGCGACGATCACGTTCGACAGGCCCGACAGAATGAATGCCTGGACGCCCATCATGGAGAGCGAGCTGCGCCGCCTAATGGTGATCGCATCCGAGGACGACGAGATCCGGGCGATCGTGATCACCGGTGCGGGCCGGGGCTTCTGCGCCGGCGCCGATATGGGCCGCCTGTCGGATGCCTCATCGGGAAGCGCGGCCGCCGCGGCACCGGTCGTTCCCGCAGAGAGCGACGACGATCTGGCGCAGCGATACAGCTATCTGCTTGCCGTTCCCAAGCCGATCATTGCGGGCATCAATGGCGCGATCGCGGGCGTTGGTCTTTGCATCGCGCTGTATTGCGATCTCCGCTTCATGGCCGCAGGTGCGAAGCTGACCACGTCCTTCGCCCGGCGCGGCCTGATCGCGGAGCACGGCAGCGCCTGGATGTTGCGCCAACTCATCGGACCGATGAATGCCGCGGATCTTCTGCTGTCGGGGCGCGTGGTCGAAGCCGCGGAAGCCGAGCGGCTCGGCCTGGTCAGTATGCTGCCGGCGGACACCTTCCGCGAGACCGTGCAGCAGACGGCATCCGATTTCGCCAATCTCTGCTCACCCCGGTCCATGCGTATCATCAAGCAGCAGTTGACGGCGGCTCCCCGGCAAACGCTGGCCGAGGCCACGCAGCTCGCAAACAGGGAAGTTGCGATCTGCCGCGGAACGGAGGACTTCAAGGAGGGCATCGCCCATTTCATCGAAAAGCGGACGCCGCGCTTCACCGGCAAGTGACCGCGCGAGCACAGGCGTTGTTCACCGAAACTGAGGTGCGGGCCTAGCGCTTGCGCTGGTCATCGGGGCGACCGGGCTCGGCTCGGCGGGCGCAATCTTGTGATCGGCCGCAGGCGGGCGCTCGAGGATCGCGAGGAAACTGCGGCCTTCCTCGGTGATGCTCCACACGCCCAGTTCGCGCGCCACCAGTTTCTGACTGAAGATGTCGAGGCCGCGCACGTTCGGCGAAACGCTTCATACGTCCCATCCATTCCTGGCCGCTCGTGTAAAGGATCGCGAGGTGCTGCTTGATGACGTCGAGGCTGGCATGTCCGTCGGTCTGGCCGCCGAGGATCTTCTCAGACGCTACCATTCACCGTCACCCTGTGTGAGTGGAGGACGATGTGTGAGTCATGACCGCTCCGTCGAAACGGGATAACGCCCTGTCGATGCGCTCGGCTGGACCTGTCTGCACAACCCGATTAACGTGCCGCCGTACGAGACGACGGAGCAGGAGCAGGTGGCTTCCATGCGTTAGGGAGTCGATCTTGCGCAAATTGAAGATCACGGACTGCTCCTTGGTCCCTTCTTGCCGGTCGACATCAAACGCGCACCCCCTGCTCCACGATTGTGCATCGGTTGCCGCACAATTGTCATAGCGCTTCCATTGCATCGCAATATACTTCGCCTAACAATCAGGAATGCTAGGCGAACTTTCGATGATCAGACATGCGACTCGCATGCTGGCCATAATGTATTGCGTTTGCAGCCAGCCCGCCTATTCAAACTACGAATCCCAAGCGGTGACGCCACCGCTGTCATTCTCACAATTCTGCATTCAATATCCCGAGGACTGCCAGCACCACGATGATCGGAGGATCCGAGATTTCCGCTCGTCAATCCAGCGCTGGCGAGAACTCGCCCAGATCAACGCAACTGTGAATTTCGGCATAGCACCGAAAGATCCGCCCGCAAGCCGGCGTGACGCGGAATGGCAGATATTCCCGCATGAAGGCAATTGCGGCGACTACGCCGTCACCAAGCGCCATCTGCTGCTGCGATCCGGCTGGCCCAGTTCGGCACTTCTTCTCGCGGAGGTCGTCATCCGAACGACCGGAGAACACCACCTTGTGCTGCTAGTGCGCGAGGGAAGAGCGGTTCTTGTGCTCGATAATCTGAGTCCGGTGGTCACGCCGTTGGTGGATGCGTTGGATCGCTTCACTGTTGTGCGGGTGGAGTCAGGATCGGATCCACAACGGTGGACGCGGGAAGTCGCTGCCTTCTGAGTAGTCTTCTGGACGAACTACCGGCCATGCCCGAATGCTGTCATCAGATCCGATCCCGCTTCTTTCCGCCCGGGTTTGACGCTTGGTGGTCCGGCTACGGCCAAAGGTGGGACGAACGCACTGAGGGCCACTGAACCTCGCGAGAACTCTGTTGGGGATTCTTGGCGCCTCCGCTGGAGCGAGACGCCGTTAATCTAAGCTTGATTTTCGTTCTGTTTCACCCTCCCTAACCAAGTCAATTTCGTGTAAGCACAAATTTCCATTTTGGGACTGATATGACAAAGAAACGTGCACTCATTACCGGCGTCACCGGCCAGGACGGCGCCTATTTGGCTGAACTTCTTTTGCAGAAGGGATACGAGGTCCACGGCATCAAGCGCCGGACCTCCCTCTTCAATACCGACCGCATTGATCATCTCTATCTCGATCCGCACGAGCCCGATCCGCCCTTCCGGCTTCACTACGGCGATCTGACGGATTCCTCGAGCCTGATCCGGATCGTTGGCCAAGTGCAGCCAGACGAAATCTACAACCTCGCGGCGCAGAGCCACGTTGCGGTTTCGTTCGAGGAACCGGAATACACTGCGAATTCCGATGCTCTCGGCACTTTGCGCATCCTCGAGGCCATGCGCATTACCGGCTTGGAGAGGAAGGCGCGCTTCTATCAAGCGTCGACATCTGAACTGTATGGTTTGGTCCAGGAGATCCCCCAAAAGGAGACCACGCCGTTCTATCCGCGCTCACCGTACGCGGTCGCCAAGCTTTATGCCTACTGGATCACGGTCAACTACCGTGAAGCCTATGGGATGTACGCTTGCAACGGCATCCTGTTTAACCACGAATCTCCCGTCCGGGGCGAAACCTTCGTGACCCGGAAGATCACGCGCGCCTTGGCGCGCATCCATTTGGGCCTGCAGGAGCGGCTCTATCTCGGCAATCTCGACGCCCTGCGCGATTGGGGACACGCGCGTGACTATGTCGAAATGCAATGGCTGATGCTGCAACAGGACAAGCCGGAGGATTTCGTGATCGCTACGGGCGTGCAGCAGTCTGTCCGAGATTTTGTCAATGTCGCTGCGAACGAAGTAGGCATGACGGTTCGCTGGGAGGGAAGCGGCGTCGAAGAAAAAGGGTACGACGCCAAGACCGGCAAGTGCGTCGTTTCCGTCGATCCCCGCTATTTCCGCCCCACTGAGGTCGCGACGCTTCTTGGCGATCCGTCAAAGGCCAAGCAGAAACTCGGCTGGGAGCCCAAAACGTCGTTCGAAAGCCTGGTTCGAGAAATGATGAAGGAAGATCTCGAATCCGCAAAGCGCGACGAACTGATCAAGCAGAACGGGTTTAGATATTATCCGCGACACGAGTAGCTCTTGATCGACCAGTAAGGTGATCAAGCCAAGCAAATGAGCGCCCATCGCGGCGCTCATTTTTTTCGCGCGACATCACCGCATCCAACCGCGATCGAATGGCTCAGGGCGATCGAACGGCATCCTCCACCGGAAGCCCAATCTCGCTGGCAGTAGCCGTCAGGCCGACATTCGTCGGCCCCGTCGCATTGCCCTGCCCTGTCATGGCATCCGACCACCGGCGCACGATCGTGCGTCGATCCCAACGATCAAGAGCTCGCTTTCTTCCTTCTTCGCCGTAATGCGCGCGGAGGGCTGGCGCTTCGCTGAGCTGGCAAATTGCAAGCTCGAGAGCCGACGAATCTCCCGGTGGAATCACGAGGCCCGCATTCGTGACTTCCGCCGCGAGGCCGGTGCCTTCTTCAGCCATCGCAATGACCGGCCGGGCAGATGCGAAGATCGCGCCGAGTTTCGAGGGCAACACCAGGTCGGCGGCTTCGGCTTTCTGCGGAATCAGATGGAAATCGGCAGTGGCCATCAATTGATTGAAGCTGTCATTGGGCTGAAGTCCGAGAAAGTGGACATTGCGATGTCCGGCGGCAAGCTGCTCGAGCCTCATCTTATGAGGCCCCTCGCCTGCAAGGATGAAATGGATATGCGGATGACTTTTCTCCAAGCCAATCGCAGCCTCGATCACGAGTTCAAGGCCTTGCTTGTTGGACATCGTTCCGGAATAGAGCGCAATGATATCGTCCTCGCCCAGCTTCAGCGCCTGACGGTATTTGGTCATTCGCGAACCCGGGCAGATCGCGGTGGTATCGATCCAGTTTCTCACCTCGGCGGTTTTGTCGGGCCTCAGTCCCTTGATCCTCAGCCGCTCTACCATCGCTTGAGAGATGGTGGAGACGTTATCGAACGATCTGAGGATCGCCGCTTCGACTCGAAGCATCCACTTTCGCAGAGATGGATTGCGCAGCAAACCAAGATCGAACGCCGCATCCACCTCGAAATCCTGCACGTGAAGCCATGATCTGGCGCCGACGCGACGAGCGACGAACGAGACCAAGGCAGCCGACATCAGCGATGGCGCGACCGCGATCATAACGTCGGGCCGCCAGGATAGCGCCTCAAAAAAGACCGGCGCCGCGCTCGTGAGCGCGAATGAAGCGTGATGGACCAGCCGTCTAACACCAGAGGGATGTCCGGGTACATAAATCGGCGTACGCGTTACGCGAACACCGTGAATATCTCTCGATCTGAAGTAGGACGATTTGAACGCCGGAGGGATCCTCCAGGCGGGATAATAGGGAGGCGCCGTAATCACTCTAACTTCATGACCGTCGGCTACCAGACTTTCGCAAAGCTCGGCGTTGTATTTCGCCACGCCGATCAGATCGGGGGCATAATTGATGCCGACCAAGAGAACACGCATAAAGTCCGTCCAAATTCAAAGTTCAGAATAAAAAAGACGCTTGCAATCTACGTAAGTTACTCAGCGCGTTGCGCCGACTTCCAGATGACGTCCGTAGCCTTCGAGATAATCTGCGTAGGCCGCCGCGAGGCCGGCCCGCAGGGCAACCGTCGGCTGCCAACCAAGTCCTCGGATTCTCGAGCTATCCAGCAACTTGCGTGGCGTTCCATCAGGCTTGGAGGTATCGAACGCGAGCTTGCCTCCATAGCCCACGACCTCGGCGACTGTTGTCGCAAATTCGGCAATCGACAATTCGTCGCCACTACCGACATTGATCGGCAGGTCACTCGAATAGTTCTTCAGAAGGAAAACGCAGGCATCCGCAAAGTCCTCGACGTTGAGGAATTCGCGAAGCGGCGTGCCGGTGCCCCATACCGAGACACTGGGCGCATTGGCGAGCTTGGCTTCGTGAAAGCGCCGGATCAATGCTGCTGGAACGTGACTATGGTCCGGATGATAATTGTCGCCGCGACCGTAGAGATTGGTCGGCATTACCGAGATGAAATCATCGCCATATTGCCGACGATACGCCTGGCACATCTTGAGGCCTGCAATCTTGGCGATTGCATACCACTCGTTGGTGGGCTCAAGCGGCCCTGCCAGCAATTCGCTCTCGGCGATCGGCTGCCTGGCATGCTTGGGATAGATGCAGGAGGAGCCGAGGAACAGCAGACGCTGCACGCCAACCGCGTGACTTGCGCGGATCACGCTCAATTCCAGCGCAAGGTTGTCGCAGAGAAAGTCGACCGGGAAATTGTTGTTGGCTGCGATACCACCGACCTTTGCAGCGGCGTGAACCACGACCTCCGGACGATTGGCCTCGAGCCATTTCAGCGTGGGCTCTTCCTTCGTCAGGTCCAGCTCACGCCGATCAGCCGTCAGCACGGTGCAATTCTCTGACGCAAGCCTGCGGACGACAGCTGATCCCACCATGCCGCGGTGACCAGCGACGAAGACACGTTTGCCCGTGAGATCGTAGGTTGAAACCCCTGTCATCGTATCCTCTATCAGCATCCGGCTGGCCGGATCACCACCACTCTGGCGAGGATCCGGCGACCGGTCGCATTATGCAATCACGCTGCCGATGCAGCCCCGCCAAACTGCTAACACGATCTTCACCATGCGACAGCCTGTCCCGGCCCGACAAAGATATTCATGGTGAACCTGCGCTGCGCGCACAAAAGGTCAGCACACAATGAAACAAAAAAGAGCAAGGCAGCCGCATCAGCTGTGCGACTGCCCTGAAGGATCATCAAACAACGGCAGTCGCCGCTCGGTTTACTTCAACCTCAATACGCCCGGCGCAGGACAGGACCGACAGGCGCGCAAACCCGGTCCATGTACCAGCCATAAGGCGTCTCGACGCGCACCAACGGACAACGGCGCGACGGCACATACCGATATGGATACGGCTGCGCCCAGAACGTAACGGGCGTCACCTGGCTCTCGCCCGTGAGCAGGGCCGCCGGCGCGGGCATCTGCATTGCGGCGCTCGCTCCGCTCGCGGCGCAGAAGGTAACGGTTGCGGCCAAAAGACCTGCTCGCATCAACATCTTAAACATCCAAAAAGCTCCTCGCCCCTGCAGATTTGATTCCCGACTCGTGCTTGTCGGATCCCAGCCGACCAACGTCACGGTCCGTAAAGCCACTCCGCGATAGCCCAAATAGTGAACCGAACTTTACCAAGTCCCCCGGCCGGAATGCAACCGATGCCGGAGCGGCCGAGGACCTTTTGGGACGATATGGCGCGCAGGTGTGGCTTCTTGGTCCTATTTTTCCTCGCTCCAGGCGCCGGGCGCAGCGAGGTCGGGTGAACGGCGGTACACATCCCGCAGGAACTGGTAGTTGACCGTTTGAGCCAGAGGCACGTCTTCCTCGCCGAGCTTGGCGAAGAGGAGGATATCCCGGAGCGTCCGCCAGCGGCTTTCGTCGTAGTCGCCGATGCGGCCGCCCGTCGGCAGGACCAGCGGGCGCTGCTGCTGCAGCTCGAATTTCAGCCGCTCGGAATTCAGCCCGGCCGGGCCGGTGCCGGCGAGAACGGGCACGCTCCGTGCATAGTCCGCGTAGGCAAATTGCCATCCTCGAATGAGTCCCTGGAGGACGTCGGCGATCACGGACGGCTGGTCATGGATGAGATCATTGCTCGCGAAATAGACCTGGCCTGGGACATGAATGCCGTAGTCCTGCGGTTTGATGACGTTCAGCTTCACGAAGGTCGCGCTGGAGGGATCGGGCTGCTCGTCGATGGCGGCAATGATCGCATCCACCTCCCCGGCCCTCAAAGCCTCGAAGCTGTCGCGGTCTGGGACCTTGGTGATCTGGCTTCGGGGAAGCCCGAGCTGCGCCATCATGGCATCAAAGACGACGTCCCCCTCACTCGCCCTGCGGTATCCGACCCGTTTTCCGACCAGATCAGCCGGCCGCCGCAAGCCCGAGCTTTCGAGCGTGAAAATCGCGACCGAAGTATCCAGGAAGCTTGCAGCGAAGGCGGTTACGGGAACGCCGCGCCAGCTCGCCAGCAGGAAGTTCTGGCCGCTCGTCACGCCGATGGCATGTTGGCGTGCAATGGCTTGGACGAAATCAGGGTTTTGGGGCTGTGCCGACACCTCGATGCGGGAGGAGAAATATCCCTGCTTCGATGCAGCGAGCTCGCCGGCAAACCGCGCGCCATCTCGCCCGTCAAGAAGGAGCTTGATTGCGACGGGCCTGGACGTTGTTGGAGCTCGGATGGGGGCTGCATCGGGACGAAGAAGGAGAAACACGATTCCCGCCAAAGCGACGGCCGCAAGGCCAATGGCGAGGTACCGCTTCCCTCTCGGCCGGGTCCGCCGCCGGGACTGGGGGCGAGGCAAGGAGGACTTCCTAACGGGTTGTGAAATTTAGCATATCAGTCGAAGCGAGATGGGGCTACAATGCACGCCTGGGGTAAGGTTAATTTTCCCTTCGCCTTGTTCTAACAGCGATTTTGACCGATAGCACGGCTTGTTCGGGCAATGAATTTTGCGTCAATGGGTTTGGCAGAATGACAATTCTTTCCACTCGGCCGGTGCCCGTTGCTGATTCTGCGACGGAAATCCGGGTGGTCGAGCCGGTCGCCGAATCAGCTGCGGGATTTGCGCCGAGCTGGCTGGGACCTGTGGTCGTCGAGCGGCTGATGGCCGTGATCGATGCGGCGCTGATCGTGGTCAGCGGGATCGGCTGCGCGGTCGGCTATCACGTCGTGACCGCGGGCACGCTCGGCAAGGCGGATGTCTATGCGGCGGCGAGCGTGCTGGTGGCGGTCAATTTCATCCTGCTGACCATCGTGCAGCAGGGCTATCGCCTGAAGACCGTCACCAACCTCCCGCGCACGTTCCGGATGACGCTGACGACGTGGACCTTCCTGTTCGGCGCGCTGCTGGCGATCGCCTTCACGATGAAGGTGAGCGACGAGTTCTCCCGCGGCACCACGATCTCGTTCTACCTGGTCGGCCTTGCCGCCCTGCTCGCCTGGAAGACGGTGGCGGCGCGCTGGACCGCGCATGCCCAGCGCACCGGCGCCTTCGCCAACGGCCGCGCGATCATGATCGCCGAGTTCGGCCTTGCGACCTCGTCCAACGCGGTCGACGACCTCGGCCAGCACGGCTACCGCCTGATGCGCCTGATGGAGATCCCGGCCAAGGAGCTCGCCTCGCCGCTGCTGCTCTCCTCGCTGGCGCCGCGCTTCGAGGAGCTGATCAATTACGCGCGCGAGCACCGGATCGAGCACGTCTTCCTCTTGATCAACTGGAGCCGGCAGCATGCGATCGACAGCATTCTGGACATGCTGAAGATCCTCCCTTTGCCGGTGCATCTGGTGCCCGACCCCAACACGGCGCGCTTCCTGCGCTATCCGCTCGTAGGCACCGGCAACACCTTCACCGCCGAGCTGCGCCGCGCCCCGCTGTCCATGCGCGAACGCGCGCTCAAGCGCGCCCTGGACCTCGTCGGCGCCAGCCTTGCGCTTTTCGTGTTCGCGCCGGTGATGCTGGTGACGGCGGTCCTGATCAAGCTGACCTCGCCGGGGCCGGTGTTCTTCCGCCAGACCCGCCACGGCTTTGGCGGGCGCGCGTTCAGGATCTTCAAGTTCCGCACCATGCGCGTGCTCGAGGACGGCCCGACGATCGTGCAGGCGCAGAAGGACGACCCGCGCGTCACGCCAATCGGCAAATGGCTGCGCAAGACCTCGATCGACGAGCTGCCGCAGCTCCTCAACGTGCTCAAGGGCGACATGTCGCTGGTCGGCCCCCGCCCGCACGCGGCCGCCCACAACACCGAGTATGAGCAGATCATCGGCAACTACGCCTTCCGCCACCACGTCAAGCCCGGCATCACCGGCTGGGCCCAGGTTAATGGTTATCGCGGAGAAACCCGCACGCTCGACCTGATGCAGAAGCGCGTGGAGTATGATTTGTGGTACATCAATAATTGGAGCTTGTGGTTGGATGTCAGGATCATTCTTTCAACCGCTGTAAGTGCCTTCGGTGATAGTAGGGCCTATTGAGTACGCAATGTAGCGGTCACCTCGCCGTTGCTACGTCAATGCGTCCACTAGCGCAGCAAATTGGCCGCGAGCTTGAGTTCGCTCTTCCTCAAAATGCTTCACTATTGCAGCTTTCTTAGCCGCTAGATCCCTTCCCTCTAAACCTGTTTTTATAAAGATCGCCGACCGCTCCACGAAATCACCTGGATCAGCAACAACTAAGCCCGCCCAATTCGGGACCATCTCGCTAATGCATCCCCGTTCGGTTGCCAGAATAATATTTCCAGAGGACATGGCCTCATAGATCACGTTAGGTTGAGCTTCCAAAGAGTAGAGTGTCGGAAAAACGAACACGTCGATTGAATCAAAAAATGCTTGTTTGGCGTTTCCATAGACTGGGCCCAAGTGAGCTACTTGATCCGGGAATCGAGAAACTAGTTGCCTTAGCCTCGTCCTAACATTTTCTTCAACAATTGGACCCGCAATCTTAAATTTCATCCGCGGATACTGCTTTGCAAGCATCTCAAACAGATCGGCCGTCAAAAAGAAGCCCTTCTCTGCGCACAGATTACTCAGGTGACCAAGCACGAGGCCAGAAGATGTTGGCAACGATACCCGTTGGGGAATGTCAGGAACGAAACAAGCATTTCCAGAAATGAGGTGACGTACTGAACCGTACCTGCTCTGAAATTTGACTGCCATGCCGCTTGAAAGAAAAATGTGAGTAGCTTTCGAGCGAGACAGGTAGAGCGCTAAGCTCAAGCATGTCGAACTTCGATCGATGTACTTGAAGGTGCGATGATGAATGAATATCTCGTCGGAAACGAAACGAGCTAGTGCGATATGGGTCAGACTGTATATGATCCCTAGTCCGCCATCAGGGACCATATATATGCGCCCCCCGCATCTAGCCAGACTGACCGCAGCTCTCAAGTTCGCGAGCAACCGAGCGAAGTGATACCTTAGATTGCGATGATGAGAGAGCTGACCTACACTTGTGTCGATTGTAGCAACAGCGACTCCCTTCTCCCGAAGAGAATTTCGCAAGATTTCGTTGTTTTTTGATACTCCCATCAAAGGCGGCGGGAAGGGCCCCAGAATAGCTAGCTCACATTTCTCCACGAAGCATGCACTCCAATTCAAGTTTTGGCGCGAGGCTCATTCAAGGGTCTCTAACACCGGCGGCTCCTCAATCGCGCGAAATAATTGCCTCGATCCAGCATTTAGAGCGTCCACCGCTCCAAAGCCCTCAATTCTTAGAGGGGAGTCTTCCATCAATGAGTAGTCGCCATCCGACTGATTAACAAAGCGCGGATTCATAAGCCGGGAATGCATGTCGGAACGCATTCCATATCGCCAATCATCGGGAGGGGAAACGGGAGGACTTCCTTCGCCTACAAACCAAATGACATTAGAGTCAAACTTAAAGGTCGGACGATCGCATTTGTCGACTAGCGGATAGGTCCCGCTCTTATAGACCAAAACGTTGCTCTGAAAGACGGCAGATATCGACTGCTCCGGAACATTACATCGTATCGCACCCTCCTTCCCGGCGGCGAATATATTATTACTTACGATGTTGCTCCTTCCGAAATGGATCATGAACCCTGTGTTTCCTACATCAGACACGATGTTGTTGATGAAGTGAACGCCGGATGTTCCCTCATCCGCATAAAGACCCCAGGCTCCATACTCGCGCGCCCGAACATTCGAAATGTAGTTGCCGTTGATGATGGTACCAGGCGATACCCCAAGGGTGTAAATGCCTGCTAAATCAGACATCCGACCTTTTCCGATATCGTAGATCCTGTTGTAGGAAATGCGATTACGCACTGCTCGGCTCGGTTTGTATCCCCAAGACCATCCCACCGATATGCCCGTATAGTAAAAATCCGAAACCTCGTTGTGAACAATATCACAATCCTGAGCGTCACCAATCCAAATCCCGACAGAAGCGGGATGCAGTCTCCCGCCTCCGCTAACTCTGCAGTCACTTACCGCTATCCTAGCCACACTAGTATTGCTAGCGCTCGAAATCGCAGACTCAGCCACATCGGTTCGCGATGACGTTCCAATCCTTATGCCTCCGCCACCCAAATCTCTCAGTTCGCAGTTACTTATGGTGGACACACTGGTCCCGCGGTCAAACGCAAGAGCGTAACCACCAGTATGAAGAATCGCAAAGTTAGTAAGTTGGACATTATTTGCGTTCTGAATCTGGACCGCACTCTGCAGAGCCATTTCGGATTGGCCGCTGCTAAGCCCCTTGGATGAAAGCTTCCAGTTTGTATGAGCAAATGTCAGCCCGCTCACCCGAAAATCGTGCACCGCAGAGTCGGCGACCGCCCCAATCCTAAATAGCGTGTCCAGCCGAGGTGCAATGATCTCCAGCTTGGACATGTCCTCTCCGGGTAACGGCCAATAGGTCACCTCCTTGGCACGTTGATCCAGATACCATTGCCCCGGTCTCAAAGCCTCGCGAACATTATCAACGATGTACGGCCGGCCTTTTGACATTCGACCGTAAGGTTTCGTTGACCATGCTCGACCGTTCAGAGTAACCAAATGGCGTGCATCGTCGACCGCAGCTATGAAAGCGCGCGTAGTCGTCCAGAAATGAAAAACGAGCACCTCAACTGGCTCGTTCGCCCATTCGACTCGAATATCGCGATCTGAATAGACGAATTGATCTTGCTCGCCCGTCGCTCCACGTATCCGTTCTGCGGAATCCGAGACTTGAGCATAACCGGTAGCCGGCCAACGAGGCCGGTATCTTCTTTGCCCGTCTACGTACAGACTAGTGAACGACCAATCATTTGCCGCAACATCGGCCGGCAGTTTGGATTTCCACTTACCGTCGGGTTCAGCCGTCCACTTGACTAGACGTACTCCACCACTGAGTACCGGATGTTCGCCAGGGTATGCCTCGAAACTAGTTGGCGTCTCCGCAGCCCCTGAATCTTCTGACCTCACCTCGAGCGGTCGGTCGAGCCAATAGGTGCCCCCTCGAACTATTACAGTATACCCAACATTCCCCCTGGCGAGCGAAGATCGTCCAAGGCTCTGCGCCTTTTCAATCGTCTTTAGTGGTCCATCCGTCAATTCATTGTTGGGACGATCGAGCAAGCCACTCCAGCTGTCATTTCCGACCGGAGAAACATAAAGGTGATTTTCCGCCGCGGTCGCGACCGGCGGCAGCAGGATCAATAGCGCACCAATTGCCCCGAAAAGGCTAGACTTCATTCCCTATGTGTCCCGTTCAAAAAAACAAGAGCCCAATTCTCAGTCGAGATAACCGGATCACGAAGACAGACCGTTTGCTGCGAGCAGCGTCCGTCACCAGCGACTAGGCATTTGTCCGTTTTTCAATTTACTGAGCAGTCGCGCAGCAAAGCTTGGCATCGCATATCTGACGATATTTTCCACCAAGCCAATGTAGCTACCGCGATCACCCCAATCAAAGTACTTTAGCTTCAGACGTATCCCGTTCATTAGTTGCCGCTTGCGACGAAGCGCACTAATGCTACCGCTGTTAACCTCGTATCTACAAAGACACTCTGGGACATTGGCGAGGCGCCACTTCCCGGACACACGTAGATATAGCTCGTAGTCCTCCGATGCCGGATATCTCGTCGAATAGTTGTCTTCGAGCGCGTCAAGTCTCATCATGATTGATGGATGGACGATAGGGTTGTGATATCGGAGCCGACGAAGGATGCTTTGATGGTCAAGTGGAGGCACATAGGTAATGGTCCCGCCCGTCTGCGGATAGAAGTATTCTGCAGCAGATCCAACGATTGCCACGTCAGGATGCGCGTTCAAAAACTCGAACTGGCGCGACAATCTTCCGTCAATGTAGCCATCACCTGCATCAAGTCGCAGCACATACGCATACCCCTCCGCGCGAGCCAAACGCAATCCTTCATTTAGCGCGCTCGCAATACCTACATTGCGATCCAACCTCTTAATGCGCACGCCCTTCAATCTGGGACGCGCAACTAGCGCTACAGCACTGCCATCATCCACAACAAGAACGGCAGCGTCGTGCGCATCCGTTCCAACGAGTGAAGCCAGCGTAAAATCAAGGGCTGCTTGGTTATTGAATACGGGTATCAAGATCAGGGTCGAATTGATACGCGCTGAATCGACGGCAATTGATTGATCGTTCACCTTAGTCCTCGTGCCCGCGAGAAAGCTTAATACGTTCGCGACGCATCATTGAACTAGCTTGGTTGCTCGATGCTAGCATCGGAGGAGTGATGCGCCTTGATGGCCGTTTCGATATCCATATCGCGACTAAACATACGGCGATCGAAACAAGAATGAATCTGTACCCGGTCCGCAGCGAATACTGTTGAAGTGTCACTGCCGAAAGTATCCCGAGCAACGTAATGACTGCTGAGAACCGGGGACCAAGCTTTCGAGAGGCGACCGCGGAACTTCGTACCCAGACATAAATCGAGGCGAGAAATATCGCGATATATTCGCTACCAAAAAGATAAACCTCTCCAAATGCATTTATTGGAGTGAAGTAGTTTACGCGACGCTCCTCCTGTTCGCGAATATCAGAAAAGCCATCGACGACGCTTGGAAAGGGGGAGAACGATAGCTCTTTGTATCTGTCTGGATAGTTTGCGTTTGTTACGATCGAATCGGCTGTGATCAGGCCACTAGCGTTGAGATTCAAGAACAATCCAAGGAAGTCGGCGCCTTCGACATCGAAAGAAAACAGCTGAGAGACTGCTTGCCCCACCCCCTGAGTTGGATCATGGCGCCCCTTCAAGACCGCTATCGCAGTGACCATACTGAAGCACAAAAGCGCAGCGTTCACGATTGTAACGAGCCGCCTTCCGATCAGCGCATTAGCAGCCAATGCTGCAAGAATGTATAGAGATGCAAGTCGAGAATTCTGCGCCAATGAAAGCAGAAAACTATAGGCAAACGCGACGATGGAAGCAGCTGACGCGATAAGGTCCTTCTTTCGCAGAAATACGACCAGCCCTGTAATAGCAACGAACCCCGTAAACCGAGGAAGTAGAAACAACGGCAACAGGGCAGCACTAAATCCCATTTGTTCGGGGTTCTTCATCACTTGGTATCCAGCTGCCGACCATAGTTTATCTCGATCGATCAAAACGAAATGCACAAGATTCACGGCAAACGATATCCAGATGATCGTTCTGAACAGATTGGTTTGCTTGTCGCCGAATGAAGTTTTCAGCTGGGTAACCATCCTCGTTGATGACGGCAATTTAGGAACTGTGACAGCAAGGCACGTTGCCGCGACAACGAGGAAGTAGAGCTCACAAGCCGCTTCGCGGGCATCAAGAGAAGCGACAGGCCTGAATGATATCCAAGAGCTGTCAGTCAGATATGCAAGATCAAAGGACGAAACAGCAAGAATAGTTGCCTGGCTCAACACGCACGTAGCTGCAAAGACGCCACCTACCGACAGAACTCCGACGGACCGAACGATAATGACAACCATCAGGAGCGAAAGAGCTGACCATAACCAAATCATCAGCGAACTCCGGTGTAAGAGTTCTGGCGAGTAGCAGAAACGTCAGTTATCGCGCGTTCCGCCACGATTGGATCTTTCATTTGGCTAACAATCACCCCTTCTCATGAGGTGCTAGAAAGCGGTTGACGACCGTTCTGCTGAGACGCTGATAGTCGATTGACGAGAGAATGTACGTAAACGCCTCGCCAGCACAGAAGGAATGCGCCAGACAGAATGCTCGATATACCTACGCCCATGAGACCGAGAACGGGAACCAAAATTGCATTGCCACCAATCGCCGGAACCAGGAAAAGAAGATTTCCTAACCAAATCGGCTTGTCTTGGTGAGACGAGAACAACACCGTCTGGAATGCCTCCGCTGCGACTCGCAACCACACGCCAATCAACATCACCCAGAACACACCAAGATAGTCAGTGAAGGCCGATCTCTGCGTCAATAAACCCAACACTGGAACGAGTGCGGCGAAACAGAAGGCTGCACCTGCAGCTACGATCGCAGCTTGAACTATGGTCTGTCCGGCTTCCGAAACAAAGGCCTGATACTCCTCCCCGCGATATCGGCCAATCAGTCCCGGCAGGGCGAAGGAGAGGACACCTGCTTGCAACAATGCAAGCAGCGCGTTCGTGAACGTTCCGTAGAACGTTATTACACCTACCTCGGCCAAGTTGAGGAAGCGCTCTACGATGAAACGATCGAAGTAGATGCCAGCAGCAAGCCCCACCGCTCCAATCCAAACTGGGAAACTGCGTCGAACGCCGCTGACAATCCACCCCCAATCAACCGAGGAAAATATGAGTTCATTCCAGGGCATTTGTCGCCAAAGATAACAAACGAGAGCAAAGCTCGTGAGGCCGGCGCAAGCCCAGCCCCAAAGAAGCACAGATGCATTTCTGAAGCTCGGCTCGTATAGTCCGAGTATGATGACTGGAGGAATCCACACCGAGGATCGAACACAAAAGATGACGTTCGACCAGACCTGCTGGCGCAGTGCGTTCATGTTGTTCCACACTGCGGAGCCTATTCCTTCAACTGCAGTCAAGAGAACAGCCAGCCAAAGAACCGATGGGCGCAGAGGTTCGAAGCCCATCGCAGAAAACAGCAAAACGATCGCAGCCAGAGCTGCATAGTTGAGGCAGTACAGCGCCAGTTGATCTCGCATTTTTACGAGAGCTTCGGATGGCGTAACGTCGACAATCTCCCTTACAATCACATACGTAAAGCTTTGCCCCAGCAGGGAGCTGAGTATCATGACTGCCGCGAAGACGAGCCCATACGTACCTAGTTCCTCTAGTGGCAGGTAACGGCCAGCGTAAAATGTAAGCAAGAGCTTTGCCAGCATCGGAACGATGCGCAAGCTAGCGTTGAGGAGACGTGTGCTGTCCAGCGCGGAAAGACCAATAATAAAATGCTTCAAACGACGGCGCCGACTATCCGTGTTCACGAACGCCTCTCAGTCATTTCTGAAAAAGAGAGTAGCGAAAGAATCTCGCTTTGTTTCCAGAACCTAACAGAGTATCCACTCGCTTATACGCCTGAATTCTAGCGGAGACACATCTATCGGAGCCGAAATAGCACACCTTCACGTCTATGTTTCGAGGACAACTGTTCTTGATGCTAACAACGTGATCGATGAAATCTGTATTGACCACGTGGGATCGCGCGACCGCCTCGACGTCCAAACAAGGGCGTCCCAGTGCATCCTGAACTACCCCCAACTGACCCTGCTCAGCTGGCCCCTGCAAGGTAAGTCGAGGAGAAGTGGTTGTTGCGCTTGTTTGAGCAGCTACAGGTTGGGCTGTCCAAAAAAGCGCCAAAATAGCTATCGATCTAATTCTCTGGCGCGAGCACTCAAGAGAAATGGACATCATCTCCATGGCCTTTCGTCAGCGTCCATACCAGGGACTTTCAACTTGATCCCTTCGGCGGCGAGACGCTTTGCGAATGCTTGCCGGCTCGCGATATCTACTGCCGTCAGGCTGAAAAGCAGTCGGTCCCTATTGGTCCAACCTACGCCTATAAGGCTTGTCACTGAGTCCTCGATAAATTCTGCGTCGACCAACTCAGCAAACTCGGAAACAACCATATCTTGCGTTTTGCTCCCCAGAAGCGGGAAAACAGCAAGTCCCAACCGATTCCGACGAATCGATACCCAGCCTTCATACAGTCCCGCGACGTAAGACCGTTCGAGGTAAGCGAGTTGCTTCTTATCGAAGCCTTTCCGGGCAGTTTCTGCAGAGTAGAGCATCAACCAAAGAAACGAATCTGTTGGGCTGACGAGGAGTGCTGACTTCAACTTGTCCGCGGCAGCTTCCACCTCATAATCCGCCTTCTCCGAAGTTCTTCGCTGCATCGCCTCCTCTGCCGTTCGAAGGCTTACAAGCGCCTCCGCCTCAAAGAACTCCGGCTGCAGAAACGATGGATGCGGAAAGGCTTGCATGCGAGCGAGCACGCTATCCAGAGCACCAGGCTTGAACCGCTCGTTTGCAACAATTCTTGCGAACGCTTCGCGAGCGGGCGCAGTCAACAAAAATGATGGAAGGACCGCGGAGAACCAGAGCAAGGTGGCAAGGCCAAGCAGCCACAACCCACCACGTAACAACGCCGCGCGCATCACGTTGGCGCTATTCGACATACCCGTAACGGGCATAGTACTTCTGGTAGTAATAGCGGCCATGATAGGATTCGTAGCGTGCCAATAGCTTTGTGTCCGCCTTGTTGAGAACCACGCCAAGCAGCTTATCTTGAATCTCAGGCGCTCCCAGGAGATTGTGCCTGACGACATCCATCTTGGTCTTCCCCCACTCTACAACGAATACATATGAGTCAACAAAAGAAGAGGTAACGCGAACGTCGACAACCGGCGCCATCGGAGGCATGTCGAGCACCACGTAATCGTACCTCGACCGAAGCAGCGTGATCAGAGCGTGCATCGCTTTCGACGCAAGAACTTCGTTGGTGTGCAGCAGCTTCGAAGTGGTGCCGGCCGGCAGAATCGACAATCTTGTCTCGGGGTCAACCGTTAGCACATCCTCCAACTGCGCCTTCTGCGCAACCACGTCGACGAGGCCCATCTTCGCGTCAGGCACAAGGGCCCGCGATAGCGAGGGATTGCGTAGGTCGGAATCAATGAGGATGACGCGCGCACCGCTATGTGCGATCAGCTGCGCTAGATTGGTCGAAAGCGTGCTCTTGCCTTCATTGGGGAGGGTCGAAGTGACCGCGAGCACGCGGTTCTCACGCACGATAGAGTTAAGATCCACCGCGACCTTCAGTGATCGCACAGCCTCAGCGAAACGGGACAGAGGATTTTCGACGACATAACGCAGGAGATCGGGTTGTGGATTCTCTCTCTTCTTGGAAAGGTTGCGGCCGAACACAGATGGCTTATTAAGATCGGCCGAGAGTGCAGGCATGATTGCAACGCAGTTCGCACCTAGCACATCTTCTACCTGTGCGGTGGTTCTGAACACCTTATCGGCGTACTCGCGCAGCACAGCGGCGCCGAAACTAAGGGCGAGGCCGCCCAGCAAAGCTAGCGCGAGAATAATGAGGGTTTTGGGATAGCTTTTCAGCAACGGGCGAGTGGCCGCACTGATTACGCGAGCCTCGGTGATCGGGAACGACTGCTGCTGGACGCTTTCCATGTACCGCTGGAGGAAATTGTCGTACATCGCCTGGTAGGACTGCGCGTTGCTCTCGAGTTCACGGAGCTGCACCTGTGCCTGGTTGGTGAGCTGCGATTCCGAGACGACATTGTTGAGACTCGATTTGATCGCCTCCTCGCGCGTTACAGCGATGTCGTAGTCGCTCTTGTAGGATTCCTGGATACGCCTGAGCTCGTCGATGATGTTCTTCTTGATCTCGGCCATCTGGCGGCGGAGGTTGACGGCGGCAAGGTGATCCGAGCCATATTTCATCGCCCAGATCGATTCCTTGGACGCCATATCAACATACTGGCCGCGCAGCTTGACGATGGTGTCGTTCTTCAGCGCGTCGGCGACACTCGCATCCGGAATCTCCTGCTTCAGGATATCATTGATGCGGTCCATCCGCGCCTTGGCCTCGGCGGTGGCTGCATGCGCGAGTACCAGCTGGCTGTTCACCTCGGCCAGTTGCTGCTCGTTCATCAGCCGGCCGCCGGTGTCGACGATGTTGTTGGCAGTCTTGAAATCCACCACCGCCTTCTGCGCCGCGGACGCCTGAGTCCGCAGCTCCTTGATGCGATCCTGCAGCCAGACGCTGGCGCGGCGCGTCGCCTGGTATTTCGCCTCGAGCGAGTCGACAATATAGGCCTCTGCGATCCCATTCGCGATCTTCGCTGCTTTCTCTGGATCTCGCGATGTGAAGCCGATCTCCATCACATAAGTGAGGCCGAGCCGTTTGATGCTCCGGTTATACTCAAATCTTTGCAGAGCCTTTCTGGTCAGTTCGAATTCAGAAGGTGGATGGCCATCTGAAAAAAGCCACGTGCCAAAATCAATCACAGCACCGACAATTCCGATACCGCTGCCGGTAAACTCGGGATCATCGATCAGGTGCAAATCTCGGATCACTGCAAGGCTGATGTTTTCGGACTTAAGGATTTCGACCTGCGTTTCCACTGTAGCGGAGTCGACGGCAATGTCGCCGAGCACCGATTGCTGCTGGAACAGCTGCACCTTGCGGGTGTCGATCACCATTGACGCGGTCGACGTAAATTTCGGCGCGGCGGTGAAGAGATAGAGCAGCGCCAGGATCACGCAGGCCGAGACGATCGCGACCATGGTCGGGAACTGGCGGCGGACGATCTCGAGATAGGAGGTCAGCGTCTGCGACGCAGAGCCGTCGGCCTCGGCGAAATCACGGTTGATCTCCGAGGTCGGCTTATTCACCCGCAACATCCAGCAATTCCTGAAAATGGATCGATGTGTCGATTAAGGATTGACGTTCGCCAAAAGCCCGTTTGCGCCCGGAGCAAACCCGATGCCAAAACCCGCCCTGCGCGCAACACTAGCACAAGCCTGCCTGCAATTGAACGCGGTCGATGCAGTGCAGCGCGCGCTTCACCCGACTTTTTGCAGGAAGCTTAACGGCGCAAAAGCAAAGCGGCGCCCGCTGGCGCCGCTGCCGTGAGATGTCATGTCCGGCCGGAACGACCGGTTTCGATCAACGTCGTGGGCTGGTGGACTGATTGACGGTGGTGCCGCCGACCGAGCCGCTGCCGGTACCTGAGCCGCTCGTCGCATAATGCAGGCCGCCGAACGAAGAGGCGCCGCCGCCATTGCCGCCGAAGGCAAAGCCGCCGGTGCCGGTCGGGCCGCCCGCGCCGGTGCCGCCGCCGCCCGCGCCGCCGCCGGTCGCGGCGATCGCGACGTCGCCGGTCGCGGCCTGGTAGGCGGCGATCACGTCGGGGTTGCCGGTGCCGGCGATCGCGGTCTGGATCTCATTGGCGAACGCCGCATCGCTCTGCGCGGCCATGCGGGCGACCTGGGCGAGGCCGCCGACGATCGCGCGCATCTGGTCCTTGGTGGTCGCGGGATCCTTCAGCAGCGCGATCAGGCCGGGAAGCGTGGTCGGATCGGAGGCGCCGAGATCGCGCACGCGCGAGATCAGCTGCGGGCCGCCGGTCGGATATTGCTGCAGCAGGCTGGCGGGGGACGCCTTGAAGTCGGAAATGACGGTGGCCGGCAGCTGGCGCTGCGGCGGGTAAACGGCGGCGCTGGCGGCCGTGGTGATCGTCGCGGCCAAGGCCGCGGCGGCAGCCATGCGAAGCGCGATTCTGATAACGCTCATAAATCAACCTCCAAAAAAATCAGCTGCCCCGATTGTCGGCCTCGGCCCGGGCTGTGCAATGCAGGAACCTATCCGAAGAGACATGGGCTGTCCACTTATTCTAAAGACTTCGTAAACGGCGCAACTGCTTCAAATCTAGACACTTTTATGAAGCTCGGGCAGCGCGCTCGGGGCCGGAGGCGCGGTTGCGATACGGCCCTCGCCTCGCCGCCTGGTGGCGCCCACGTCCGGTTGCGAACGGCCCTCCTGAGTGCGGAAGGATTGCGCCAGGCCCGCGCCGAAAAGCGCAAAGAACGGAATGCCGTAGCCGGGCACCTGGAGCGTGAAGTCCAGGCACGAGTGCAAGAGCGAGAGCGTCGCGGTGGCCGCCGCGGCCAGCGGGATGATGGCATCGCGCCGGCGTCCGAACACGCCCTTGGCCAATACGAGCAGCATGATGGCCCAGGCGAGCGCCACCAGCAGCGCCATGGGAATGCCTACCTCGGAGGCAAGCTCCAGCGGCGTCGAATGCGCGGCATCCCAGACGCCGCGAATCGAGATGTTGGGGCTGCGATAGGGTGGGAAGGCCCATTGGAAGGTGCCCATGCCGGTGCCGAACCACGGATTGTCGGCGATGATTCGCAGCGTCGATTTCCAGGCCTCGACGCGGCCCTCGTCGACCAGGCCCTGGCTGTCGAAGCGGCTGGAGACGCGGCCGCCGAGCAGTTGCAGGAGGCCGAGCGCGACGGCAAGCCCAGAGCCCAGCGAGATCCAGATGCCGGTGCGCGGCGGCAGGTCTTTCCTGAGCAAGACCGTGAACGCGACGATCATCGCGAGCAGCGACAGGCCGACGCCGGCGCGCGATCCGGTCATGAACATCGCCATCAGGCAGATCAAGAGGCAGGTGAGTTGCGGCAGGATTTCTTTCGGCGGGATCGCGCGCAGGTCGAGCGACAAACGACGCCATTCGATATGCCGCTCCGGCAGGCGGCGGCGGACGTCCTCCAGGATCAGCAGCATCCAGATCACCGCGCACGAGCCGAAATAGGCCGCCGCCGTGTTGCGGTTGATGAAGGTGCCGGTGACGCTGCCGAGATAGGCCGTCTTGTCCCGCCACAGGATCATGGTGGGCTCGATCAGGAACGAGAGCACGCCGTAAAGCGCGTAGGCCGCGCCGGAGATCGCGATCACCCACAGCAAGCGGCGCGCGCGCATCCGATCGGCGCCGACGGTGATGCCGAGCACGATGGCGAGGATGTTGGCAAGCGGCGCGCCGAGCGCGAAAAAGGCCTCGTTCTTCACGATCGACGCGGACGGGGCGATCGGCACGCCGAGCAGATCCGAGGCCTGCTTCCAGATCGGCTGGAATGGCGCGAGGAAGGGATGATCGGACAGCTGCTCGTGCAGCACGAACGCGTAAGCGGCGACGATCAAGGCGATGCCGGCGAGCAGCCCTAGATGCGGCGCCCGCAGATCGCGCGTCGGCGCGAAGATCACCGCGATTCCGAGACACAGGCACCAGAACGCGATCGACAGATCATTGGTCGAGCCAAACGGAAACGGCGCGCCGGCCACCACGAAGAACAGGATGAAGATCGCGGGCAAGCTCCATGACCAGCGAATCCTGGACCAGCTCGTGTTGGGAAGCCAAAGGCGCATCGTCGTTCTTGCGAGCTTTGCTTGAGCTTAGAGGAAGCAATCGATCGGATAGATCTTCAGATCGACGTTGAGGCGGCTGTTCCGGCTCTGCGCCCGGAATGCATAGAATACCCCAAAGCCATCATTCCCCTGATCGAGTTTTATGCCGGGGGTTAATTCGTCGGGCGGGACCAGAAGGCCGATGTGCCGGTTGATCGCGGAAATCTCGATCCGCCCCTCGCCTTCGGCAAAATGCCCGCCGAGCTGGGTCACGGTGACCTTGGGCAGGCCGCGGCGCTGATGGCAGACGTCCTCCTCCCAGAGCTTGGTCTGTTGCACCAACGGCTTGCCCGGGCCGTCAGGCACGACGAGATCCGGGAAGGACGGGCGCAGCATGCCGAAGAATTTGCTCTCGTTGGAGTTCGCCGAGAGGCGGACGGTAAAGGACAGCTCGCCCTTGGCTCCCTTGAGGCGCGACAAGATCGGAGCATCGGGCTCGGCAAGGACCATCACGTCGATGCGGTGGCGGACGCCCAGCTCTGCGGCAGCGCCCAGAGCCGTCCCGACCGGTGCAAGCCCGAGCGCGAGTGGGACCAAAGCCAGAAGACGGCAAAATGTTCGAAAGCGCATGAAGCCCCTTGTCATGCTGCGGGATGACCGATGACCCGCGCGCCGTGCTCACTGGCGTCTTGATCCAAATCCCGAACGCATAGCCGCAGCAGAACCGCTTCGATTGCTAAACGAAAATGGCACCGGGACAAAGCCCCGGTGCCATCGTCTTTGGTCGGTCAAGTCGGCGTCTTACGGCGCCAGCTTGACGTTGTTGCGGAAGATCAGGGCGTCGTTGGCGAGGTTCACGGCATCGCTGCCGGTCGCCATGATCACACGCAGGTAGTTCAGGAACTTGGCAACTTCGACGTTGCGCGAGTTCGAGACGTAGATGATGTCGCCGTTCTTCATCATGACCTTGGTGGCCAGGAAGAAGCCGCCGGGATCGCGGAAGTTCACGTTGAAGATGACCGGGATCGTCTCCGAGGTGTACTTGCTCACGTCGATGCCGAGCTGGGCCGCAACCTCGCGCGGCTCGCGGCGATAGAGATACACCGCAGCGGGATCGGCCTGACCATCCAACAGACCGCCGGCCTTGCCGACGGCTTCGCCGAGGTTGATGCGCCAGGCATCGAAGTTGAACTCGCCGCTCTGGCCGCTGGCGCCGAACGCAAGGAACTTCTGCTGCTCACGATAGACGTAAATGCTGTCGTCGGGGCGCACATAGACGTTGTTCTCAGGCGCCATCACGAGATTTTCGAACGGCACGGTCGCCCGCCTGCCGCCACGCTCCAGCATGACCCAGGTCTCGAAGCCCTGGCCCTTGATGCCGCCGGCGCGGGTGATCGCGTCGAGCACGCGATCCTTGGCACCCGCCGCGCTCGCCGGATAACGCGCCGGCGAGTTGACTTCGCCGAGCACGCTGATGAGCTGGGTCCGCTGCGAGGACATCGCCACGACCGCCTGCGGCTCGATCGCGCGGTTGCCGATCTTCTCGATGATCGCGCGCTGGATCTCCACCGCCGTGCGGCCCGCAGCCTTGATCTGGCCGGCATAGGGCACGGTGATGAAGCCGTCGTTGTCGACCGACTGATCCGGGATCGTCACATAGTTACCCGGACGGACGCCGGCTTCCGCCGGGATGAACAGACCGCCTGCCGCAGCTTCGAAGATGGTGACGCTGACGACGTCGCCGATGCCGAACACGATGCTGGCCGGCGGACGGCGGTCGGTGAACACACCGGCGAGCCCCTTGGGCTCATGGGTGTGCAGGATCTTCACGGTAGCCGGATTGAGCGGCACCAGCTCGTAGGCCGGCGCGTTTTCGGTCTGGATCTTGTTGTTGACGTCGTCGGTCAGAGGACCCGAGCCGGGATTGGTCGAGCAGGCCCCGAGCGCTAAAGCAGCCGCCAGAAACGCCGGCTTGAAGAAATATGATTTGGCAAAGGAATGCATGAATCGCGCCCCAGGAGACCCCAATTACCCCCGATTGGTACGGCGGTGCGGGCGGTGCGACAAGGGTTCCCTAGTGGTTAACGGTGCGATCGGTCGACCACTGTTGCGTGTGGGCCACTCTTTGGGGCTTGGTTTAACCCTTTGTGACCATTTGTTGTATTTCGTGTGCCCGGTTCGAGAGCAAATCGCCCCAGTCGAGGGCTCAGTGTGTCGAGCGCGAGACTTCCTGACCGCTCGGTACCTTTGCTGAGTCTGGGGCTAAGGATAGGAACTCCCCGTGTCTGACCTCCTCCCGATCGTGCTGTTGGCGGGTTCCCTCCTTGGCACCGCCGATCGTCCCTGGGGGCCTGTTGTCCCCTGCCCTGGCAGTGCGGCCTCCTGTCGCGGCGCGCCCGTTGTTGCCGTCGCCACCCCCGCGTCCTCTTCCGTCTGGAAATTCACCCGGACGCAAGGGACCAAGGATGGCGAGAGCTTCGCCGCGATCATGAAGACGGCGGACACGACCCAATCCGACCCGGACTTCGCGGGCCTGATCGTCCGCTGCGCACCGAAGGGCAAGATCGACGTGCTGGTGGCCTTGATCCGGCCCTTCCCGCCCCGGAGCCACCCCAAGGTCACGATCGCCGCGAGCGGCGGCGGCACGCTGACGTTCGAAGCCAGCATGGCGGCCGCAGGCGCTGCCGTGCTGCTGCCCGACGAGGTCTCCGCCTTTGCCGCCGGCAAGTGGCAGACGACACCCTCGCTGTCCGTGGTCGTGAGCGAGAGCGACAGCGAGATCAAGGGTACGGTAGCCCTGAACGGGCTGCGGGAGGCGTACAATTCGCTGCAAGCAAATTGCAGCCAATAGGCCGAATTTAGCCATACAAGTTAAGGGTCTTTTTAGGGTGGGGAACCTAGGGTCCGGAGCACGGAGAGTGTTTCGGATGACCGCGTTTTTGATTTTCAGCTTTTTGGTGGGTGCGGTGCTGGGCCAACGCTTTCGGGTCCTGGTGCTGCTGCCGTTGACCTTCGTCATGGTGCTCGCGGCCGTCCCGGTCGGCCTGCTGGCCGATCTCACGGCGCTCGAGAGCCTCAAAAGCGTGGTGTTCGCAGCCATCTCCCTGCAGGGCGGCTATCTCTTCGGGTCAGGCGCACGCTTTGGCCTTGCTGCTGCGCGCGCCGGCCGCGTGTTCCCCCGACCCATCAAAACTCTGCGCTGATGACGCCGCGCTGAAGCTTTCGCGCGCGAATGGCTGGAGCCGAGCTGTTCGCCTGGGCAGACCTTCGCTTGAAAACCCATCGCTCGCTTGTATGGTGACCTGACCGTTTCAGGATTCCGCATCGAGCGCCGTTTGTCCCTCGCTTATTTTGCCCTCATCGTTTCCATCGTTTCCGCTTCCGCTCTCGAAATCGCCGGCGCCAAAATCGGTGTACAGCTGGGGACGATGGCCGCAGCGCTAAGCTTGCTGGCCGCCGCCATGAGCACGCGAAAGGCCGATTACGAGCACTACGTCCGCGCGACGTCCTGGGGCCGCTGGATTCTGCTCGCCGTTCCGCTGTGCATCGCGGGCCAGCTCGCCCCGCTTCCGCTGAGCTTTGCGCACCCCATCTGGGCCAGCGCTCACGACGTGCTCGGCGGCCTGTCGCTCGGGCCGATCACGGCCGATATCGGCCTGACGGTGAACGCGCTGCTGCTGGCGCTTGCTGCGGTCTCGTTGCTCAGCGTCGCGATCCTGGTGGTCCGTAACCGCGGCCGTGCCGAGCTGGTCCTGTTCGTGCTGAGCGGACTAACCGCAGTCTCCGCCTTGATGTTGGACCTGCATCGGGTCTCGCCGGCGCTTGCCGGAGCCGCGCCCCATGACCTCACGACGACCCTGGCCGGCCTCGGCTTCATGCTCAATCTGGCGGTCATGCAGCTCGCGGCTGAACGGGCGGAGACCCATCACTCGCTGCTTCGCTCGGTCGCGATCGGCCTCTGCGGTCTCGTCGGGGCCTTGGTCAGCGCCGCCGCGATCTTGGGGTTTTCAGGCACGAACAGCGCGATTGCAGCGGCCTTTGGCGTCGTGGTGATCCTGCTGATCCTCGTCATCCGCAGGCTGGACCTGTCGCCATTGGCCGCGAGCGCATTGTCGCTGGCAGCCCTGATCGGCGCATCGATCGTGCTGACCTTCCTGTTCGAGAAGAGCTCCGGACCGATCCTCCTGCGGCTCGTTCCGGAGATGGGGACCGAGACCAAGGCCGCCCTCGAGCGCATGCTGGCCGATACACGCTGGCTCGGCGCCGGCGCCGGGACCTTTGCTGCGATGGGCAGGATCTATCAGAGCGATGCCGGCGCGGTTTTGACCGCCCCCTCGGCGGCCACTTCCGTCTTTGCGGGGACGGGATGGATCGGCCTCGCTGCCATGATCGCGGTGAGCCTGATCGCCTTGGTCCGCCTGTTCTTCGGTGCCCTGCAGCGCGGACGCGACTCGTTCTTTCCGGCGGCAGCCGCCGCTTGTGTTCTCTTCGCGCTCGTCCAGAGCTTCGCTGGACCCGGATTGCTGCACCCGGCAGCAATCCTGTGTCTTTCGGTGATCGTGGGATTGGGACTGTCGCAGAGCGTCAGCCAATCCTCATCACGATAGAGCGCGGTTGATCAGACCGCGCGATCGCCGAGCGAGGCCCAGTAGTTCGGGTTCTTGGGCGACTGGATGCGGACCCAGCGATATGGCTTCTTCGACCAGGGCATGATGTGGCCGGAAAGATTGTCCAGCACGAGATCGCCGGAGAAGGTGCGCACCACGACCACGAGATGATGCTCGCCCCAGGTGGTCACGACTTCGCTCAGCAGCACCGATCGGGCCGGAAAGCCCTTGGCGATCAAATCGTGGCGTTTTGTCACAGCATAGTCGTTGCAATCGCCGCTCGCCGGATGCAGCAGCCACTTCTCGCCGCGCAGCCCTTCCAGGTTGGGCTCGGGACGGATCGTAGCATTGACCCGCTGGTTGACCTCTTGCATCTGCGCCATGCGCTCGGCCGTGAGCTTCAGGCGTCCGCCCCGGAAGACGATCTGCTGCGGCCGCGGCTTGCACTCGTCCTTGTACTTCAGGCAGAACATTGTGAACGCCATCGGCGCCAGCGTCGGCTGGTCGAACTTGATGTATTGGATGGCACCGCGCAGCCCCATGGGCGCACCGACGAAAGCGGCTTCCGCGCGCTGCTGCACCCCCGCAGCAACGACGATGGCGGCGGCAGCCGCCAGGAACTTTACAACTTTGCGCATGTCGCGCTCCCCGTTCTTGTTGGGGAGACGCTACGCGAGACGTCTTGAAATACGGCTCAAAGGCCGCGCAATGCTTGAATCAAAATGCGGGCCCGTTGGTCAGAGACAATTAAGAATACCGATGCGTGACTTGTTCTGCTAAGAGCGGGCACGACGTTCTGCTCGTGGCGCTAGAAGCGATTCGACCGACCTGATGGGCCTTTCCAGCCGCTTTCGCAAGAAGACCAAGCCTCGGCTTCCCGACGGCGTTCGCGTCTATGCGATCGGCGACGTGCATGGCCGCGCCGATTTGCTTCAATCGCTGTTAACCGTGATCGACGTCGATCTCGCCCGCTCGGCGCCCGAACGCGCCATTCAGGTCTTCCTCGGCGACTATGTCGACCGCGGCCCGGACTCACGCGCTGTTCTTGATCTCTTGATCGAACGCTCGAAATCGCATGAGACGGTCTGTCTGAAGGGCAACCACGAGGTCTTCCTGCTCGAGGTGCTCAAGGACCCCGCCCGCCTGCAGGAGTGGCGCCACTATGGCGGCCTCTTGACGCTGGTCTCTTACGGCATCACGCCGACCATGAATCCGTCCGCGGAGCAGCAGGTCGAGCTGATCGAGGGACTAAAACGCGCGCTGCCGCCGGAGCACTTGGCCTTCCTCCAGCAACTGCCTTCGTCCTTTACCTGCGGCGACTTCTTCTTCGTCCATGCCGGCGTCAAGCCGGGCGTCGCGCTCGATCGCCAGAAGGATGAGGATCTGCTCTGGATTCGCGAGGAATTCCTGAACTCGGAGGAGCGCTTCGGCAAATATGTCGTTCACGGTCATACGCCGGTCAGCGCGCCCGATATCCGTCCGAACCGCATCAACATCGACACCGGCGCCTACGCGACCGGAAACTTGACGCTGCTAACGATCCAAGGCGATAGTCTGCTCGCAATTTAATGGTCTGGCCGAACCTCGGCCCCGTCAACTCCTCCATGAACCGCATCAACCTGCTTCGCGTCATCGGCATTTGCACCGCCATCGTGCTGGCGCTTCATGCCTGCATGACGTTCTATGGCGATCTGATCCGACCGAGCTTTCGCGCCAGCGACTTGTTCTCGGGCGAGATCCCGCCCGACAAGGCCAAGCTGGCAGCCGCCGGCGGCCTGGCATCTTTCTCATGGGATGGCGATCTGCTGGCGAATTACGCGGCAGCGATGGCGGCTGGCATTCTTCACTTTCCGTCGATCGACGCAGGCGGAAGGGCCAGCGAGAACAAGACGGTCCAAGCCGCGATCATCGCTGCCTTGAAAGTCTCACCGATCCGACCCGCGCTGTGGCTCACGCTCGGCACGCTACAGGCGCAGACCGCCGCGGCGGTCACGCCCGCCGTGAAGATGTCCTACCTGACCGGGGCTGTGCCGATCGACGTTGCCTTCTCTCGTGTCCAGACCGTAACCTCGGGCGCCGCTGCAACCGACGAAGAGGTCAAGCTGCTGGCGCAATCCGACATCCGGTCGGCGCTGGCCAATCGCTCGCGTTACGAGCCCCTGCTGATCGCGGCCTATGTGCAGGCAACTCCGCAAGGCAAGTCGCTGCTGCTCGAGACCACAGAAGTGACCGATCCCAAATTCAACGAGATCTTGCGGCGGTACTAGCTCAGCGCGCCGATTTCGGGTGAACGGGCACGAAGTCCTGATCCCGGCGCGGCTGGTCGGAACGGCCCTGATAGACGAACATGCCCTTCTTGGTCGCGACGATGTCGCCTCGCTGCAGGCTGTCGTCGCGGAGGAGACGTTCGGTCGCGACAAGATCCGGATCTTCCGGAATCGGCTTGTAGAGCTCCGGATGCTCCCGCCGCTCGCGCGAGACCTCCTTGGCCCGCCGCCGCGCCTCCTCGATCCGCTGCCGCCATTCGTCGCGCGAGACTTCCGGCTCGCTTGGTGGAAGATAGTCGTTGACCGACGGCTCCGGCTCGGTCTGAGCAAGGCATGAAAGCGGACAGGCATGGAGGACCAATCCGACAGCGGCCACGGTCGCCTTGACCGGCGCGCGCCACAGCATCCAGCGATCTGATACGGGCTTGCGGCGAGTGGATCGCACTCCGATGACTCCCAAATGGGCCGAGCGGCCGCGAGGCCGCCGCAACTTCAGCTCATGAGGGCGCCAATTGCAATATTTTAAGAGCGCTGGGGGCCGTCCCATCAAAAAGCGAAAAACAACCCCATGCACAGTAGCGGACACCAGTCGAATCAATGGGTTACGCATTTCCCGAAATTCGATTTGATCCGTCGGGCAAAACAGGGCTAGGATGGCATGGTTTGGGAAAGGCCGACCGGATGGATTGGCGCACCCGAGATCCACGTCGTATGATCGGCCTAAGTGCGAACAGCTCCGTTCTAAGACCGTCGTTCTAAGACCGCATTAGGTCATTGCTGCTAACTTCGGCATCCGCTCCTGGAGTTACCGAGAATGCGTGCAAGGCCAGGATTGCTGTTGGGTGTTGCCGTTGCGGCGTCCGCCGTGCCTAGCCTCGCGGCGCACGCCAGTCCCCTCTGCATCAAGGAACGCACGCCGTTCGCCTTGTCGCACGATACGGTGAAATGGACGATGTCGATCGCCCCTGGGGCGGACTGCATCCAGGGCCTGCGTTGGTCGTACATGCAGATCTTCAAGGTATCGGTCGTGAGCGGGCCATCACGGGGACAATTGGCGGTGCTCGGATCGGGCTTCCGCTATTCGGCAGAAAACGAAACGCGCGGCAGCGACAAGTTCACACTGCTGATCTCGGGCAAGAACCGTAACGTTGCAGGGACATCGACAGTGGAGGTCGAGGTCAATCCGCAATAGCCCGCCCTGCATCCTGGTGTTCAGCGCGACTAACGGGGGCTCGAGCCGCTGCCCCGGGTTCTATTCCCGTGATAGGGCCGGGCGTATCCGCCCCTCGTCACGGGCGGCTCGATCCGGCTCGGGATATTCGGCGTCGCGTTAGGGGGCGAGGGCTGCGACGGGTTGACGATGATCACGTTGCGATTGGGCGTCGAGGGGTCATTGACGCCCTGGGCCCAGGCGCCGGCAGCAGGCCCGACAAGCGCGAGTGTGATCAAGACTAGTCGTTTCATGCGGGATCTCCCGAGCAAGAACGTCAGGGAGGCGAACAGCGTTCCTTCACGGCGGCATCACGGTTCATTGCGTGACCTCAGCGAGGCACGGGTGATCTCAGCGAGGCACGGGTGACCTCACCGAGGCACAGCGATCAGCTTGCCATCCCTCCAGACCCCTTGGGCCGCCCGCCCGGCAGGAAGGCTCCCCGTCACATTCCGGACAGCGGTAGGCCGCGAGGCAGCCTGGGTGGTCTGCTTCTTCTTCTCGGGAGTCGTCACGATGCTGGAGCTGGTGGTGTTGGCCTGATCCTTGACCCCTTGCGCAGAAGCAGACTGAACCAGGAAGGCCAAGAACATGATTGCTGTCAAAATGCCGCGCATGATCACACACTGGAAGAAGGAGCTAGACGAAATGTCACAGGTTTCTAACCAAAAGCAAGCTCTTAGAGACGATCGCGTCGGACCCTTGCAGGTCGGATCATCAAAGCGATTCATCGCGGCCGGTGGGATCCGAAGGTGAAAAGCCCTAGCGAAACAGCACCATCCGGGCTAGTTGATCGGCCTTGATGACGGAGCCCGGCGACACAGCAGCCAGCGCCTCGCAGGCGCAAGAGATCCAGGCCGGACTGGTCCGCCTGCTGACGGAGCGGATCCGCGAAATCTCCGACGATCCCAGGCAGATGCGGGATGTCGTGTACGAGCTGGCCCGGATCAAGCTCCTGGAACAATTCACCCACACGGATGCGCGGGAAGCGCGAGAGCTCCAGCAAGTCCTCGAGCGCGCCATTCGGGAGGTCGAGCGGACCTTTGAACGAAGCGGAACATCCCCACCGCCAAAGGCCGCCCCTGCGACGCCGGTCAGCGTCTCTGTTCCGGCACCGGCTGCCTCGGCTTCAGCGGCCATTCCAACGGCGGCCGAGACGCCGCGCCATTCTGCCGCACCGCCACGATCGCCCGACCGAGCCAAACGGAGCGGCGCCTTCAATTCTCTGGTTCGATTGAGCCCCATCCTCCTGCTCATCGCGGGCGCCGGGACCGCGGCCATCTATTGGCCGCGGCTGAAGACACAACTGACCGCATCGTCGCAGGTGGCGCCGCTGTCCGAGCGTGCGCCGAAAAGTCCGGAGCCTCAGCCGACCGCGATCCCGACGCGCTCGGCAGGCGAGACCATGGAACGAACGGCGGAGAGCACAAAGGATCCGGCGCCAGCTGCGCAACCCTCGATGCCTTTGCCGACGACGTTCGGCGTCTACGCCTTGAGCGAGGGCCAGCTCCATGAACTCAAGCCGGTTCCTGGAAAAATCCCGGACCGGCGCGTCGCGATCTCCGCCGCCATCAACACGCCGAGCGTGACCACATTGCCGGACGGTGACGTCAAGTTCATCGTGTTCAGGCCCGACGGAGGTGTCGATGCAAGCGGGACCGAAGTTCGGGTGGTCGCGAAGGTCTCCCGGGCCATGGGCGTCGATGCCACCGGGAAAGCCGCCATGGTCAGCGCCGGCGATTCCTGGGTCATCCGCAGCATGTCCTACCCCTACAAGGTAGGTCCGATCGAAGATCAGTCGAGAATGCTATTGCTGCAGCCGGAGCAAGACGGTTTTGCGCTTGCGCCGGGCCGCTACATCGTCGTCGTCAAGGGCATGGGCTACGACTTCACCGTGGCTGGAACGATCACTGATCCCAATCAATGCGTCGAACGCATCAACGCGACCAACGGCGCGTTCTACTCGCCCTGCCCGCCGCCGCGAAGATAACGCTGCGTCCCCGTTTCCTATTTGGCCGGCTTGTTGTCCTTTGGCGCATCCGCCGGCATGTCGTCGACCTTGCCGTTGTTGGCGACGCACTTTTGGAAGTATTCGCGCCGATCCTTGGCCGTTCCCTTGGCGCTCCCGGCCGCGGGGTTGCCGATTTGTCTGGGCGGAAAGGCCTTGGCGACCGCGGCATCGCATGCGCGCGCCACTTCGGCAGTGATGGCCGAAGCCGTCGCCGGCGCGACCAGCGTCAAGGCACCTGCCAATCCAACCAACGTCCGCAAATTCTTGACCGGCACCGCTTCGCTCCTTCAGTCCGTGAATGCTTGCCGGAACCATACCAAAAAGCAACGAAGCGCCAAACGGCAAAGCGATGCCGAGTCGTCACGCGGTCTGCCTGCACGGCTATCGCATAAGACTCGGCGGCGGCCTCAGCGCACGCCTCGTCCTTCGAGACGGCGCGTACGCGCTTCTCAGGATGAGGCTAATCGACGTCAGAGCCTATTGAAACTGCTGCCGCGCACGCCGTCCCTCATCCTGTGAGGAGACCGCGAAGCGGTCGTCTCGAAGGATGGCCGCAAAGCGCGCACCGAGGTCGCCAACTAGCTGTTGAGCTGCGGCGGCTTGAAGTCCGGGAAACGGGTGAGCATTGCGGTCTTGACGAACTTCAAGTGGGCAATGGTGCTGGCCAATTCCTTGAGCCGTCGCTGGCCGTTCGAGATGTCGGCTGCAAAGAGATCCTGATGATAATTATCGAGCGCCTCGCGCTCGAGATATTCGTCGGTGCCGTTTCCGAAGGTGACGGATGCACGCGCAAGGGCATCGTCAACACGCCGGTTGAGCCCGACCTGTTCCCTCTCCGCCTCTTGCAACGCTGTTTCGATCGCCGCCAGGACGGCACCGATCCGCACGCGGTCGGTCTCGGCATCACGCTCGACGGAGCGGGCTTTGAAGCCTTTGTCCTCGCGGCGGGAGCCGAGAAGATTGTGTGCGCGCGCTCTCAGGAACAGCTGAAACATCTGGGCCATCCCACATTCGAGATTCAGACGGCTACCATCGGTCAGACATAGTTAACAAAGCTTAAATCCTGCGCTCGCCCTGCCTGGCTTTGTACGATCCACGCCCGCCAAGCTCCTTCGTGCTTGGCATAGAGCTCGCGCCAGCGAATTTCGTGCCTGGCAGCGGCGCCTTCGCGCACGCAGATCCCGGATGCGAGCTGCACTGTCTCGTCCGGTACAAGATCGAGCGCCTCGAACTCTGCCGTCTCTTCCGCAGACAGGCCGATCAGAACACGATGTCCTTGGGCGTCGACGAAATATCTGCGGGGCGCGTTGTGCCTTTGATCAATCATTCGAATGGCCCTCGTTCAGGATCCAAGGACCCGGAAGATGTTTCAGCCGCCGATCAAAGCTACGAACAAACGCGATCGAAATAAGGACGCAAATCGCGCCCAGCAACGCAATCAAATACGCCATTCACGCTACCTATGCGCGCCGCGAAAAATATCGAAGCAGCCAAATTCTCGCCATGAACTGATACGTTTTAGGTTGCCTTTCCGAAGCTCTCAAGGACCGCACCATGTTAACCTAACTGCACATGGTTATCCGATCTTTCGGCAAGGCAAGATCAACCCCAGCCGACACCGCGGCCATGGCTCTGCCATCACGATGGATGCTCATTTTGCCTGACGCCCATCGATGCCGGCGTGTAGGGCGCATAGAGACGATATCGGGCTGATCGCTTGCGCGAGCGCCACGCCCGCACACCATAGCCACAGCAAAAGCCAGCTGCAAAAATCGAAATCAAAACCAGAACTGCAAGCATTTGGAATGTTCCCAATTTTCGGAACGCACCTCCCGGTACATTTCAACGTGATGCTGTAACGAGTTCAAGATCAGCGGCGCTGAAACTTTTGTCAGACGAACATGAAGTTTGTGCAACGTGATGCTCGAAGCTCGGTCGTCATGACGGGGTTATGCATTTGATGGCTTTTCCCTGCGGCCATCCTTCGAGCCGCCCGCCTTAGGCGGGCTCCTTTTTGAGTCAGGCTCTCAGGATGAGGACGGAGTGCGCGGCAGCAGCTTCAACGGGTACTGACGCCGATTGGTCTCATCCTGAGGCGGCGCGGAAGCGCCGTCCCGAAGGACGAGGCGCGCGCGCAGGCTGCCGTCGCGAGCCGTATGCGATAGCCCCTGCAGAAGATGACGCAATCTCTCATTGTTCGAGAGCAGTATCCAGCGGGCGATGTTAACCCCTGTTTCATTTCGACAAGCAGCCTCAAACGAAGCGGCTGAACGCGCTGTGGTCGGGCACAGCTGCGATCTGCACGCCAATGTCTCCGGCACGTTCTCGAACACGTCTGGCAGCCATCGCGGGTGACACCGCTGACGAAAACACCCGTGGTTATACGGAGCGTCATGCACCAACTTCAGCGCGGTAAGGTTGAGAGGTTAGCTTAATCCCCGTTGTTTGTTGCGAACCCTCGCGCTTTGCTTATCCATCTTCCGCACCGGGCTCCCCCAAGCCCGGCCCACCCAAGCAAAGCCGTCGAGCGAACATGGGTCCGCTTGGCGGCTTTGTCGTTGTGTCGACGAGAGGATCATTTCGGTTATGGCGCGCAGGCCCTGGTCGTTCAAGGAAGATCGCCGGCTCATGGAGTTGGCCAAGTCTTCAGCCTCGTTGGAGCAAGCGGCGAAAGCTCTCGGGCGCTCGCCCGATGCGATCAAGCGCATGGCGTTGCGCCTTGGTCTTTCGTTGAAGTCGAAAGCGGCTAAGAAAACCTGATTGCGAATACGGCCGCGCTCGCCGCAGGCGGCGCAGTCTGCACGGCTTCCCTTCGGCGACCCTCGGCGGGACGGAACCAAATCAACCTTCGGATGTTGGTCCGATCTCGCAGCGAGGTCTGGCGGTGCTCCACTTTGCCATTTCCGCAATCTTGGTTTGGCTGGCGATCAACATCGCCTTCGTGCTGCTCCGGTTGCGGGCTATTCGCCATTCCGCCGCGCACCGCATCGACGGGCCTAACCGGTCCTATCCTGAGCTCATTCCCGTCCGCCAGCGCCCCGGGCAGTGAGCATCGATTGAGCGTCCTGCCCGGGGGCCTGGCCTGCGCAACTAGTTGTGCGTCCTCTTCTGGGAGCCCATCCCCGGGCTGGTGCCGTAGTTCGGCGTCCCCGTTCCTTTGAACGCACCCCCCATGCTGTCCGAACCGGAGTTGGTGCCCGTGCCGCTGCGCGTCGCGGAGGTCGGCTGCGTGCCAGATGGCGTGTCTTTGGTTCCCTGCGCCGAAGCCACAGAGATCCCGACGGCTAGCGCCAGGAGGAGGCTTAACGTCCTGATCATACTGCTCAACTTTCCATGCTCGTTTCTATCCGGGCCGCCGGACCATTGGTCAGGCCATCCTCGGGTCGGCCGTCCGGCCGGTCTCTCCGTTAAACCCTATCTTAGCCCTTGCTGGCTAGGATCAATCGCCAAGCCGTGGCCGAATTCAAGCCTTGCCCGAATTCTAGCCTCGCCTGATTTCACCTGAGCCGGATGCGATTGCTGCGACCAACCTTTCCGTTTGCGGCGCTCGTGCTTGCGAGCACGATGGCGTTCGCCTTGGCGGGTCATTTCGCCGCTGAGGCCGTCATTCGCCGCCAGCAGGCGCATCAGCTCGACGAGCTGACCGAGGTCGTTCTGCGCCGGTCGGAATTTGCGGTCGATTTTGCCGCGGCCAGCCTGGACGAGCTCGCAAGGCGCAAGCTGGTCAGCTGCGAGCCGGGCGCACTGCAAGCCATCCGCCTGCACGTCTATCAGCGCTCGGCGATCAAGGACGTCCGGCTCGTCAAGCCGGATGGCTCCGTGATCTGCTCGGCCTATTCCGAGACGCTCGAATTCGACAAGGGATGGGTCGATCGTCGCGACATGCTGCCTTCGCGCGACAAGGCGCTTTCGCTGTTTCGCGTGGAGCAGTTCGGGGGCGCCGCCTTGGGCGTGCTCAGGGACATCGATGGCAGCTCCGCGCTCGTCGCCATTGTCGGCATCAACGCCAGCCTGTTCGACATCATGCCCGCCGAGCTGCGCGCACGCAGCGACGTGATCCTCGCCTTGGGCAATGGCGAGAAGCTCGGCAAATTCCAGAGCGACGCCGGTAAGTCCTTGCTGGAGCCGATCAGCTTCGAGCGGAATTCCGTTCGCTTCCCGCTTCATGCCACGATCCAGCTCGAGCGCGCGGTGCTTGCGAGCTGGAATAACGAGGCATATTGGCCCACAGTCGCGGTGGCCCTCGGACTTGGCGCAATCTTTGGCATCCTGTTGGCACGCAGCCGCCGCATGGAGGAGCCTGTCGCCGATCTCGATCGGGCGCTGGCAGCCGGCGAGTTCAAGCCATATTACCAACCGATCTTCGACCTGCGGACAGGTCAGATCAAGGGCTGCGAGATTCTGGCTCGTTGGCTGCGCCGAGACGGCTCGGTCGTCCCGCCGATGAACTTCATTCCGCTCGCCGAATCCAGTGGGCGCATCCAGGCGATGACGTGGCATCTGCTGGGATCGGCGCTGGCCGAACTGAAGCCGTTGCTGAAGACAGACAAGAATTTCAAGCTGTCCCTGAATGTCGTACCCAATCATCTCCTGAGTGCGGGCTTCGTCGAAACGCTGCGCCGCACCGTCCTGGCGGCGCGTGTCTCCGCGCGCCAGATCGTGGTCGAGATCACCGAGCGCGACGAGCTCGACGATCTCGCGCGCGCCGCGGCGGTCGTTGCCGAGCTGCGGGACCACGGCTTCCGCGTCGCCATCGACGACGTCGGCGTCGGCCATAGCGGACTGTCCCGGCTGAAGGGCCTCGGCGCCGACATGATCAAGATCGACAAGTTCTTCGTCGACACGATCACCGTGGACGCATCGACGACGGCGATCGTGGAAATGCTGGTGGCGCTCGCGAAGGACCTCAATATGACCGTGGTCGCGGAGGGCATCGAGACGGAGGAGCAGCTCCGTGCATTGATCGCGTCCGGCGTCGAGGAGGGCCAGGGTTATCTCGTTGCGCCGCCCCTGCCCTCCGCCCGCTTCAATGAGCTCGTGGTATCGCGCCGCGTGACGCGGTCAGGCGCGGCGGTCTCCGGCGACACGGTTTTGGTGGCCTGACCCCGACGCGGGCCTTTAACGATATTTTCGGCTTTCGAACCAGACCGGCAACCAACCGGCTATGCTGGCGCCATGCGCAGAAACCACGTCATTGCAGCCGCGAGCATCTGCCTTGCCCTGATCGTCTACGCCACGCTGGCGAAACTGTCGGGAAGGCCGGCGCTCATGGGGCATCACGAGGCGTACTGGGTCGTCGTGATCGAGCGCTTCAGCGCCTATGGACTGCTCGGTTTTCTGCTTTCCTTCCTGCTGCCCGGACGAATCGGTTTGGCTTGCTCGCTCGTCATCGCGGTCGCAATGGGACTGGAGCTGATGCAAGCGTTCATCCCCGACCGGGATCCGGGCTTCCTCGACGTTTTGCAGAAGGCGGCAGGAGGCACTGTGGGCGTCATGCTCGCCCAGATGATCCTGGCGTTCCTTCCGAGACCCCCGTCCTGAGGCGGCCCGCATCTCCTTGGGAGATGACCGGCGGACCGCGCTTTTACTTCATCATCTGACCGCGCAACTCACCGCCCGGATTCGCGGCCGTGTGGATGTTCGCGTACCATTTGCCGCCCAGCAGATCTGCCGCCTGCGCGTCGGTGAGCGTGGCATGGCCTTGGATCGGGCTTTGCACCGTCTTGAACGGCAGGACGATGCCGGCATTCTTGCCGGCCTCGCCGGGACCGTGAAAATGCGCCCCCATCGCCGGCCCCGTGAGCCCGGTATAGGTGACGACGTAAGTCAAAACTCTGGTTTCAGTGTCGTAGCTCGCCTCGGCCTTGCCCGACCCGGTCGAGCCGTTCGGAGGCACTTCATTGCTTCCCTTGAGCTCGGCTTGCAGCTTCACGACTTCCGCGTTTGCCGTTCCGCTCGCCGCAATGATGCCTCCGACGAGCGCAAGTGTCCCCAACAGTGCCACTTTGCTCATGCACTCCTCCCGCACACTCCGCTCCCTATCGTGATCGAAACACCGACCGCAACCGGAAAATTCCGCCATGGAGGGATTATTGCCGATTTGGCTTTTGCTTGGGCGAGCCCGTCTTGAACGGAGGCCGCGGTCGGGAACGGCCGTCGAGTCCCTTGGGCAGCTTGTCGGCATTGAGCTTTACGACCGCGCTCCGGGCGTCGGCAGCCGGCGCGACTTCCTGGCTGTAGATCAGGGTCGCTTCGAACCTCACGTCGGGCGCTTGGCGAGCCGTGCCCGAACAGGTCGCCATCGCACCGCTATACACGCCGGAGAGCTCGACCTCGACTTCGTCGAACCCGAACACGGTCGGCGGTCCGTCGGCATGGCGCCGTGTGGTCAGAACGGCCGTGAAACGCTGGTCGTCGTCGAACCGATAGGAGCCGCCATAGGTGAAGAAGCTGTCACTGCCCGAGATCCGACCCTGGGCCAGATGCACGATACCAGTGCCTTGTGCTTGCGCGGTTCTGAACCACGCCGCGTATTTGCCCTCTTTCAGCATGGAAACGTCCACCCATGAATTCCATGCGTATTTGCAACGAACCGTGAGGGCGCGACAATGACCGTCGCGGCGAGCATTCCGCCACGGTTAACGCCCTGCAAAGTCAATCCGTCAAATTTCCGCGGGCGCGAGGCGACGCCCACGGCAGCATCAAAACAATTCGATGCCATCGTCCGCGCTCTCGATCGCCTCGACCCGGCGCGTGGTCGCGATCGACGCCAGCCCGAGCGTCTGCAGAAATTCCCGGTGGACGTGCCGCTCGCGCTCCATCGTGTAGCGCGCGAACAGCTGGTCGAGCATCGCTTGGTCCTGCGCTTGCGGCCGCGGCTTCTGCGCGCCAGCGCTTGCGGCTTCGAGCCGCGCTGCGACCGCGGGCAATGCCGCGGAGGCCTCGCCAAGCGTGGTCATCAGGCCTTGCGCCGAATTCATGAGCTCCTCGAATTCCGCACCTTCATTGACCAGCCGGCTCATCAGCTTGCCGAGCCGTTCATTGCCGGCCTCGACCTCGCGCAGCGCCTGGAGAATCTGCGGTTCGAGCTTGGCGAGCTGGGTGGGATCGCCCTGCACGCGGAGCTCCTTCAGGTCCCTGGCCGAGCGCTCGATGCCGTCGAGCACGGGCCTCAGACGCCCCGCCCCCGCCGAGACCTGGTCGGCGGTGGCCTTCAGCTCGTTGGCAATGACGACGAAAGCGCTGCCGCGGCTGCCGAGATGGCTTGCCTTGAGGCCCGCATTCATTCCGATCAGCGTGATGTCGACGGTCGCCTCGGCCAGCCCGGCGATGGCCTGGCGGAATTTCGTCAGCGTCTCCTCGACGATCGCGAGCGCCTCGTCCACCGAGCGGCCGGCGCCCTCGCAGGTGGCGATCAGGGTCGAGGCGTGCGCCAGCGTCTGCTTGATGCGCGCCAGGAACGATGACGACCCGCCCTCCTCGCCGCCGAACAGCGTGCGGCCCCGGCCGACGACACTGCCCGCATCGCGCAGGATTGCGGTCAGCGCGTGAACGATCTGGCCGATGTCGCCGCCGAACTCGCGTTGGGCATCTCTGAGCTGGGCCGCCTGCAATTGACAAATGGTGCGCACCCCGTCGTCGCTCGCGACGGGTTCGGGAACGAGGCTCGGGGTGGATCCCGAGGCGAGCGTGAGGCCATCGGAGACGTGCTCGAGACGCTGACGCGTGCTGTCGCCGGCCTGCAAGGAGATGATCGCACTGCCGACCGCCTCGGCGATCTTCCTCGTGCTGGCGCTCGCAAGATCGGCGAGATGGCTGCTGTTGCTGCGCTGATCGCGCAACCCGGAATAGGCGGACGCGAGCTCGACGCTCTCCGCCGCCAGCTGATTGCGGTAGCGGCTCTCGAACTCCTTCTGCCGGCCGAATGCGGTGGCGACCGCCTCGGACAGGCGCTGCTGATCCCGCGCGCAGCCCTCGATCGCGCCCTGGACGGCCTTGCCGAGATCGTAGGCCTCTTGCGTGAAGGCGAGAAAGCCCTCGCGGTCGCCGTCGAGCGAGGCCGCCTCGATCCGCGCGCTGCGCGCGATGATGGTGATCATCTGGATGTGCTTGAACAGCGGCTTGAGCAGCGAAGACGCCTCCGCCGTGCTCGTGCCGATGGTCTCCAGCAGCGCGGCTTCGGCCGGCAGCGCCTGCGCCAGGTCGTTGAGCCGCGCGGCGATCTCCTGGAGCGCCGTTGCAGCGCCTTCGATCTCGGCGCCGGAGAGCTCACCGGAAAGCGCCGCGAGACCCTGGTTCAGCTCCTTGAAGACGAGATGCCCGCGTCCCAGCTCGTTGCCGACGCGCGCGAACACATCCTCGATTCGCGAGGAGACGTCCTCGATCCCGGCGATGGCCTCGGTGAGCATATTGGCTGGAATGAGCGACATTGCCATCAGCCCGCCACCGCTGGATGCCCGGCCTGATACCAGAGCATGATCTCGCGTGGGATGTGGTGCAGCGAAACGACCTTCTCGACGCCGCCATGGGCGATGGCTTCCTTGGGCATGCCGAACACCACGCAGCTCTCTTCGTCCTGCGCCCGCGTCGCGGCGCCGAGCTTGCGCATCTCCAGCATGCCGCGCGCACCGTCATCGCCCATGCCGGTCATGATCACGCCGAGTGCGTTGGCGCCGGCATGCTGGGCGGCCGAGCGGAACAACACGTCCACCGACGGACGATGCCGGGACACCGGCGGTCCGTCCTTGATCGCGATCTGGTAGCGCAGACCGATGCGCTGGAGCAGCATGTGGCGGGCGCCCGGCGCGATATAGGCACAACCCGGCAGCACCGGCTCACCGTCCTCGGCCTCCTTGACCCGGATCTGGCAGACGCTGTCGAGACGCCTGGCAAAGGCCGCGGTAAAGCCTGCCGGCATGTGCTGGACGATAACGATCGGCGGACAGTGGGCCGGCAGCATTTCGAGGACGTCGTTGAGCGCTTCGGTGCCGCCCGTCGAGGCGCCGATGCAAACGATGCGCTCGGTGGTCGGCCGGACCTTGCCCTGTACCGGCGGCGGGATGATGGCATCGGCAGTCAGCTTCTTCTCGATCTCCCGACGCTCCGCGCGCGGACGCACCCGGGCGCGGGCGGCCGATTTCACGGCCTCGCGCAACCGCGTGGAGCATTCGAGCAGCGCCTGCCGCGTGTCGATCTTCGGCTTCGGCACGATGTCGACCGCACCCGCCTCGAACGCCTCGAACATCACGTTGGAGCCCTCCTCGGTGAGCGAGGAGCAGATGATCACCGGGATCGGACGTTGCGCCATGATCTTGCGCAGGAACGTCATGCCGTCCATGCGCGGCATTTCGAGGTCGAGAATGATGACATCGGGCAACTCCTTCTCGAGCCGGCGCGCCGCGGCGAAAGGATCGGAGGCGGTCGCCATCACCTCGATATCAGGGTCTTCGGAAAGGATCGTCTGCAGGATTTGGCGCACCGACGCCGAATCGTCCACGATCAGCACGCGAACTTTCCCCCTCGGCATCGTGGTTGCGCTCCGGCTAGACCTGGAAGATGGTTGGCTGAACCTGCTTCAGCCCAGGCACGGTACTGTGAATCATCGATTCCGAATGCCCGACCAGCAGGTAGCCGCCCGGACGCAAATGGCCGCACAATTGCTCGACCACCTTGCGCTGGGTCTCGCGCTCGAAATAGATCAGGACGTTGCGGCAGAAGATGATATCGACGTCACGGTCGACGGGATAGGACTTGTCCATGAGGTTCATCCTCATGAAGTGCGTCATGCGCCGTAACTCGGGCACGATCCGCACTTCGCCGCGCGACCTGTCCCGCGACGACGAGAAATATCGTTTTGCGAATGGCTCCGGCACCGGGGCGAGCACATCGCGGGTGTAGATCGCCGTCCTGGCGAGGCGCAGCACCGCGGTCGAGATGTCGGTGCCGAGGATGCGGTACTGGAAGCGCGAGCCGTTCCGCGTCATGTCGTCCAGCACCATGGCGGTCGTGTAGGCTTCCATGCCGGTGGAGCTCGCCGAGCTCCAGATCTTCAGGTTCGCATTCTTCCGTCCATGCGACTTGAGCAGAGCAGGGACCGCGACGTCCCTCATGAAGGTGAAGTGCTGCGGCTCGCGGAAAAAATCGGTCTTGTTGGTCGTCACCACGTCGATGAGATGAGTAAGCTCGGTCTCGAACAGATCCGCCTCGAACAGGTTCTCGACATATTCATTGAGACCGGCGAAGTTCAGCGCGCGCACGCGCTTGTGCAGCCGCCCCTCCAGCATCAGCCGCTTGCCCTGCGGCAGCTTGATGCCGACCTGGCTCTCGATCAATTCGGCGATGGTCCGGAAGTGGCGGTCGGACAGATGCACGGCCGTATCCGGCATGGCGGGCATCATGGATGACGACCCTGCTTCGTAACGGCCGCCTGCACTGAATGTCGGGTCATCCTGGCCATGTTGAATCCCACGTGTTCACGTCACCGCTGAAGGCGGACCGGTCACCGAACGGACCGGTCCGCAGGAGCCTCGCGGGGGCCTAGCGCTGGAAATCGGCGTCGCGGTCGTCCTCGCCGTCATTCATGTCGAAAGTGAAGCCGCCGCCGGCGACCTTTGCGGCGCGTACCGGCTTGGCCTGCGGCTTCTTGGCCGGTCGTTCAGCCGCCGCCATGGAGGCCGCCTTGGCGCGCAGCTGGCTGACCGCCCGGTCGATCGGCGCGGGCGCCGCGCTCTTTGCGCCCTGTTCGATGCGGAAATAGGCGATGGTGGACTGCAGCTGTTCGGCCTGCGAGGCGAGCTCCTCCGAGGTCGAGGACACCTGCTCGGAGGCGCTGGCGTTCTGCTGGCCGACCTTGTCGAGCTGCTGGATCGCCTGGTTGATCTGCGCCGAACCGACGTCCTGCTCGCGGCAGGCCGCAGTGATCTCCTCGACCAGCTCGGCCGTCTTCTTGATGTCAGGAACGAGCTTGGCGAGCATCGAGCCCGCCTCCTGCGCCACCTTGACGGTGTCGGCCGAGAGCGTGCCGATCTCGGCGGCGGCCGCCTGGCTGCGCTCGGCGAGCTTGCGCACCTCGGAGGCGACCACCGCAAAGCCCTTGCCGTGCTCGCCGGCGCGCGCGGCCTCGACCGCCGCGTTGAGCGCGAGCAGGTCGGTCTGGCGCGCAATCTCCTGCACGATCGTGATCTTCTCGGCGATGGTCTGCATCGCGTTGACGGCGCGGCCCACGGCGGCGCCGCTGGCCTCGGCGTCCTTGGCGGACTGCGCGGCGATCTTCTCGGTCTGGTTGGCGTTGTCGGCGTTCTGCTTCACGTTCGAGGCCATCTCCTCCATCGATGAAGAAGCTTCCTCGGCGGACGAGGCCTGTTCGGCTGCGCCCTGCGAGAGCTGCTCGGCGCTCGCGGAGAGCTCCTGGCTGCCGGCAGAGACGTTCTGCGCCGCCGTCAGCGCCTCCGATACGATCTGCCGGAGCTTCTCCACCATGCGTTCGAGCGCGAGGCCGAGCGTGTCCTTCTCCGACAGCGGCTTGGCTTCGATCGTGAGATTGCCTCGTGCGATCTCGTTGGCGACCGCCGCGGTGGCATTCAGATTCACCGTCATCGCGTTCAGCGACTTGATGAGATCACCGATCTCGTCGTCGCTGGAGGATTCGATCTTTTGGCTGAGATCGCCGATCGCCACCGCATCGGCAAGGCCGACGGCCTGCCCCAGCGACCGGCTTATGTTGAGTGCGATCAAGACGGCGGCCACCGCCGCGATCAGGAGCGAAGCGATGACCAGGATCATCAACAGCAGCTCGGCGCGCGAGCCATCCTGCCTGGCCTGCTCGACCTGCTCGGCCATGTTCTTCTTGACGTTGTTGATGTAGGCATTGGCCGCTTCGAGCGCATCGGCGACGACCTTGCGGCCGTCATGCATCGAGCGGTCCATCGCCCTGGCCTTGTCGGTCTTCGCCAGCCTGACCGTTTCGTCCTGGTAAGCGTTCATCCTGCCATAGGCGGCGGAGAAGCCATCCATCAGCTTCTTGCCGCCTTCGCTGGCGGCTGCATAGATCTCGTCCTTGGACTTTGCGAGCTGTTCGCGGGTCTTGGCGAGGTCGGCGACGAATTGATCGTATTCGGCGTCCGATGCGAGGATCGAGTTCTTCTCCGCGCGAAGCTGGAGCAGGATGCCTTCCTTGAGCTCGGACGCCTTTTCCATGCGATTCGCGCGAGCGACCAGAGCCTCGGTGGTGCCGACCATATCGGACAGCTTCATGTAACCGACCCCGCCGGCGATCATGGACAGCAGGATGACCACACCGAATGCGCTGGCCAGCTTGGCTTTGACGGTGAATCTCATCTCAATCCCTTTTGGTTCGAATGGAGCTGCGTACGCTCGATAACGCCTAAACCGAACAAACTCAGGCGGCGCGGGACGCGTCCACGGCAGTATCGCGCCCGTCCGGGAACTCGTCCTTCGCCATCAGTTTGGCGAGGTCAAAGATGATGACAAACTTTTCGCCCTTGCGCCCGATACCGGCCGCATAGTCAGACTGCCATTTGCCGCCGACCTCCGGCACGGGCTCGATCGCCTGTTCGTCGATGTCGGTGACCTCGAACACGCAATCCGCGACGAAGCCGACGCCGACCAGGCGGTCCTTCATCGGCACGTCGAGGATGATGATGCGCGTCGCCTCGGTCGCCGAGACGCTTGGCAAGCCGAGCTTGGTCCTGAGATCGACGATCGGATAGCCGCTGCCGCGCACGTCGATCATGCCCAGCAGGAAGCTCGGCGCATGCGGCAGCCGCGAGATCGGCCGCATATCCAGGATCTCCCGGACGTTGCGAATGCTGATGCCGAACGTCTCGCCGGCGAGACCGAGCGTCAGGTATTGCGAGGTTGCGGCCATGGTGCGTCCATTCGATGTTGGGAGAGGCCCGTTCGGACCAGCCAGTCAGCGTTGAAACTCCGCGTCGCGATCGTCGCCGCCAGCATCCATGTCGAAGGCGAAGCCGCCTCCCGCGCCGGCAACCTTCAGGGCTCGGGCCGGTTTGGCAGCGGGCGCCTTGCCGCGGCGATCGACCGCCGCCATCTTCGCCGCCTGGGCGCGGAGCTGTCCAACGGCCCGGTCGATCTCCTGAGGTGCGGCCTTCGCTCCGCGCGCAGTGTCATCGATACGGAAGAACGAGATCGTCGACTGCAACTGCTCGGCCTGGGAGGCCAACTCCTCGGAGGTCGAGGAGACCTGCTCTGATGCGCTGGCGTTCTGCTGGCCGACCTTGTCGAGTTGCTGGATCGCCTGGTTGATCTGGGCCGAGCCGACGTCCTGCTCGCGACAGGCCGCGGTGATCTCCTGAACGAGCTCCGCCGTTTTCTTGATGTCGGGCACCAGCTTGGAGAGCATCTCTCCGGCCTCCTGGGCAACCTTGACTGTTTCGCTCGACAAGGTGCCGATCTCGGCGGCGGCGGCCTGGCTGCGCTCGGCGAGTTTGCGCACTTCGGAGGCGACCACCGCAAAGCCCTTGCCGTGCTCACCGGCACGGGCGGCTTCGACGGCAGCGTTGAGCGCGAGCAGGTCGGTCTGCCGCGCGATCTCCTGAACGATCGTGATCTTTTCGGCGATGGTCTGCATTGCCTGAACGGCCCGACCGACAGCGCTGCCGCTGGATTCGGCATCGCGCGCCGACTGTGCGGCAATCTTCTCCGTCTGGTTGGCGTTGTCGGCGTTCTGCTTCACGTTGGACGCCATTTCCTCCATGGAAGACGAAGCTTCTTCCGCCGAGGAAGCCTGCTCCGTCGCACCCTGCGACAGCTGCTCGGCGCTGGCGGAAAGCTCCTGGCTGCCGGCAGATACGTTCTGGGCCGCGGTGAGAGCTTCGGACACGACCTGACGAAGCTTCTCGACCATGACGTTGAGAGAACGGACGAGATCTCCGATCTCATCGTTGCTCTTGACGGCGATCGTCTGGCTCAGATCGCCATTGGCGACCGCGCCGGCGAGGCTGACCGCGCGCGACAAGCCGTGGCTGATGCTGAGTGCCATCATGACTGCCGATCCTACGCCAAGCAGGAGTGACAATCCGATGACGCTGACCAACATGATCTTTGCGCGAGCGGCATTCTGCACCGACTCCGCGGACATCTCCGCCATCTGCTTCTTGACCAGCGTGATGTACTCGCCCGAGGTTGCGATCGCGTCCATAGCGTTCGCCTTCCCTTCGGTCGCGGCAAGCGTCGTTGCCCTGATATTACCGCCCTCCTTCACGATTTCCGCCACGCGGGAGACGACATTGACGAGGCGATCCGTCTGAGCCACAAAGCTCGCGGGCGACACGCCGGCCGCGGCGAGGGGGGCGACGGCCTGCTTGGTTGCCGCCTTGAGCGCTTCGTCTCCTTCGCTGATTGACTTGATCGCGGCATTCAGCTCCTCGACGCTGGAGGCCGAGAACGACAAGGCGACCTGCCGCTGCAGGCGGACACCTTCGAGCCTGATGGCATGGATCGCCAGAACGGCGCTGTTCTTCTCGGCGAAAGGCGGCAGGCGATTCAGCTCGGCGAGAGACGCATCGAGCGAGTCGTTCCAATGCTTCAGAATCGGCATCGCGTCGGTGGTCCACAGCTGGCCGCCCCGATAGTTCGAATTCTTCATCGCGAGCCCGACGATGACGTCCTCTCCGGCATTCATCTTGTCGTAAGACGTCGAGAACTTGTCGAGCAGGTGCTTGCCGACGTCAGAAGCGGTCGCCTTGATCTCGGCAAGAAGACGACTCACCTCGGCGCGATACTTCTTGATCTCATCGGCCAGCTTCTGCATCTCCGCGTCCGTGGACGCGAGGATGATGTCGCGCTCCGCCCGGGTCTGATAGAGCACGTTGTTTTGCAGCTCGCCGGCCCTGTCGATGCGCGCCGCGCGCACCACGAAATCCGCGGAGACCTCGACCTGATCCGAAAGCTTCAGAAAAGCCAGTCCACCCGTGAGTCCCGAAAGCACGATGATCGCACCAAACGCGCAAGCCAGCTTTGCCTTGATCGTGAATCGCATATCGAGCCCCCAATTTACCGGCCTTCTCGAGACCGCTCTCAATTCAAAATGCGTTCCATGTTGGGAACGATAACGAACTCTTCACGCCACTTCGCGATAAAACGAATGAACTCAGGCTTCCAGTGCATGCCGACACGCGGCGTCTGCTGCACATCGGCCTGCGAGATCTCCGTGACCTCGTAAACCTTGTCCGCGGTCACGCCGACCAGCACCGGTTCGTTATCGATCTCGATTTCGATCACGACGATGCGGGTGTCGGCGGAGTTGTCGAGCTGCGGCATGCCGAAACGGATGCGCAGATCCGCGAGCGGAATGACGTTGCCGCGCACGTTGATCACGCTGGGAACGAAGGCTCGCGCGCCCGCAACCTGGGTCGCGGGAACGGGATCGATGATCTCGCGCACGAGGCCCGCGTCCAGCGCGAACTTCTCCTCGCCGAGGCCGATCATCACGACCTGCATCGCACTCGACTGCTGCTCGCCCGCCAACCCGCCGTTCATCACGCCGCCTCGTTGATATGCTGCTTCTCGACCTTCGACTGCGCCAGCGAGACCAGCTGCGCGACGTCGAGGATCAGCGCCGCCGTGCCGTCACCCAGGATCGTCGCGCCGGAGAAGATCGTGACGTCCGAATGCAGCTTGGACAGCGACTTGATCACGGTCTGGTGGTTGCCGATGATCTGGTCGGCGACGAGGCCGACGCGGGTCTCGCCGGTCGAGATGATGATCGTCTTCTGGTGCTGGTCGGGCGCACCGGATGCGGCCATGAGCTCGCGCAAGCGCAAGAAGGGCACGAGGTTGCCGCGCACGTTGAGGAAGTTGCGGCCGCGCGAGCGCTCGTCCTCGGCCGTCAGCTCGACGCATTCCTCGACCGCCGACAGCGGGATGATGTAGCGGCCTTCGCCGACGCGGATGAGCAGGCCTTCGATGATCGCGAGCGTGAGCGGCAGGCGCAGCGTCACGGTGGTGCCCTGGCCGGGCCTGGTCGACAGGTCGATCGAGCCGCGCATGTTCTCGATGGTGCGCTTGACCACGTCCATGCCGACGCCGCGGCCGGACAGCGCCGAGATGGTCTGCGCCGTCGAGAAGCCCGGGTGGAACAGGAATTGATGGATCTCATGGTCGGTCAGCACGGCGCCGGCCGCGATCAGCCCCTGCTCTTCCGCCTTCGCGCGGATGCGCGCGGTGTTGAGACCGCCGCCATTGTCCTTCACCGTGACCAGCACCTGCGCGCCCGAATGCACCGCGGCAAGCTCGATCCGGCCCTGCTCGGTCTTGCCGTTGGCGGCGCGCGTCGCGGTGTCTTCGATGCCGTGGTCGATGGCGTTGCGGATCAGGTGCACCAGCGGATCGGCGAGGCACTCGATCATGGTCTTGTCGAGCTCGGTATCCTCGCCCGAGGTGACGAATTCGACCGGCTTGGACAGGTCGCGCGACAGATCGTGCACGAGGCGGCGGAAGCGGCCGAACAACGAGCCGATCGGCACCATGCGCGCGCCCATCGTGGTGTCGCGCAAGGAGGACGCAAGACGCTCGATCTCCTCGGCGATCATCTTGATCGAGAGGTCGGAGCCGGAGGCGGCGAGCTGGGTCAGCCGCGCCTGGGCGATGACGAGCTCGCCGACCCGGTCCATCAACTCGTCGAGGCGCTCGGCCTGGACGCGAACCGTGGCGATGCCACGCTCTTGCTTTCCGTCCTCGCGGCGCGCGGGTGCCGCCTCGCGCTTGATCTCCGGCTTCGTCTCCGGCTTCGTCTCCGGCTTGGCCTCAGATTGGGGTTCCGCCCTTGCGACGGGCTGCTCGGCAACAGCCTCCACCACCGGCGCAGCCATCTCGGCGATCACCGGCTCTTCCTCGGACAGCTGAAACAACGGGACCGGCGCGGGCGCTTCGACACGCTGCAAAGGCGAGAGCGTCAACTTCATCTCGTCCTGGACGAACATGAAGACGTCATCGATGGCGTCCTTGGTGCAGGCGGCGTGCAGCTTGACGTCCCACTTCAGATAGCAGTCTTCCGGCTCCATCTCGTCGAGGAACGGGATGCCGTCGGTGACGGGCACGACGAAGCAGGGACCGAGCTTGCAGAGATCTTCCAACAGATCGAGCGGATTCGAGCCGTTGCGCAGGATGTGGGAATCGAACTCCAGATACAGGTGCCAGCCGGCCTGCTTGCTCTCGGGTGGAGACAGCAGCGGTGCCTCGACGACCGGAGCGGCAGGCTTGTCGGCGGAGACGAAGCGCTTGAGGTCGTCGAGGATGGCTTCGCCGATGATGTCATCGGTCGACTGCGGGTCCTCGATCAATGCGCGGATGTAGTCCTTGGCGGCGAGCGCGACCGAGATCAGCTCCTGCGTCGGTTTGATTTCGCCCTTCCTGACGCGGTCGAAGGCGGTCTCGAATTCGTGGGTGAAGGAGGCGACCTTGTCGAAGCCGAACATGGCGCCCGATCCCTTGATCGTATGCAGGGCGCGGAAGGCGGAATCGACCAGCTCGCGGTCGTCGGGACACTGGCCGAGATCGAGCAAGGCCCCTTCAAGAACTTCGAAGAGCTCGCTGGCTTCCTGACGGAAGACCTCGGCCGGGTCCATTGCGCTCATGTGCGCACCAGCTTGCCAACCACCGCGAGCAACTGCTCGGGCTTGAACGGCTTGGTGATCCAGCCGGTGGCGCCGGCGCTCTTGGCCTCCTGCTTTACGGCATCGTTGGATTCGGTGGTCAGGAACACGATGGGCATGCCGACCGCGCTCGGCAGCTTGCGCAGTGCCCGGATCAGCTCCAGCCCGTTCATGACGGGCATGTTGAGATCGGTGATGACGAGGTCGAGCTTGCCCGCTTGCGCCTTGGCGAGCCCTTGCGCGCCGTCGCCGGCCTCGATCACGTTGTGACCGGCCGGCTCGAGCACGACCTTGATCATTTGCCGGATACTGGGGGAGTCGTCGACGGTCAGAATCGTGGCCATTAGATGCCATCTTTCTTTTGCGGGAAATGCTGATCGATCAGCGCCTCGCTGGCGAAGCCGGCGCGGCGAAGGGTGTTGCGCAGAGACTGGGAGAAGGAGGTCAGGACCACCGGGCGGCCCTGGGCCTCGCCCGTCTTGGCGGTCGACAGCAGAAGCTGGATAGAGGTCACGTCGGCCTTATCGACGCTCGAACAGTCGATCTCGAGCCGCTCCTGGCGGCCGAACGCCTCGCGAACGAGGTCGTAGACGCTGCGAATGGCCGAAATGCTGCAGTCGGCGGGCAACCGTAACGACCACTTCGGCTCCGTGGGATTGAGCGCCATCGCTGCCCCGCCTTTGCAAAACTTCTAATACACGTTTGACGCGAATCAGATGAGCAAACCCCTAACGGAGGACTCCGTACAACTACGGGTCACATTCCCAAAGACTTCGCGCGAATGCCTGCAACCGTGCATAGCGTGGCGAAATCTCATGCAAGGTGCGCAAGTCCATCGCCGCGTATCTGCACGATGCATTTGCTTCGCGTTAAATCGTGCGCGGTATGCAAGGGGCCGTGCCTTTGCCAGCGAAGAGAGCCCCGGCCGCCGATGCTGACCCAAGCGCTCCTGGTTGATGACAGTCGCTCCGTCCTCAACTTCCTGAAACGTCACATCGAGGCCGAAGGTCTGGTCGAGGCCACCGCCTTCCTCGATCCCGTGGAGGCGCTGGCCTGCGCGCAGGAGCGCGTCTTCGATCTGGTGCTGGTCGACTATGAGATGCCGCATATGGACGGCATCAGCTTCATCCGTGTCTTCCGGACCTTGGCCGGCTGCTCCGACATTCCGATCGCGATGATCACCTCGCGACAGACCGATGGCGTCAAGATGGAAGCGCTGCAGGCCGGTGCAACCGATTTCCTGCCCAAGGCGCCGCAGAGCGTCGAGATGACGGTGCGCCTGCGGAATTTGATTCAGCTCGGTGCAGCCGTGCGCAAGCTCAACGATCGCGCCGCGCACCTGGCCAGCGAAGTCGCGGCCGCGACACGAAAGCTCGGCGAGCGCGAGGAGGAGATCATCCTGCGGCTCGCGCTCGCGGTCGAATACCGCGACAACGACACCGGCGAGCATACGCTGCGGGTCGCCCGCTACAGCCGCATCATCGCCGAGCAGCTCGGCCTGCCGGCCCGGCTCTGCCGCGACATCTATCTCGCCGCGCCGCTGCACGACGTCGGCAAGGTCGCCATTCCCGACAATATCCTGCTCAAGCCAGGCAAGCTCACCGACGAGGAGATGGCGGTGATCCGGACGCACGCGACGATCGGCGAGCGAATCCTGGCCGATTCCGGCTGCGAGCTGATCCGGCTCGGTGCGCAAATTGCCGCAGGACATCACGAGCGCTGGGACGGCGCGGGCTATCCGAACGGCCTCAAGGCGGATGAAATCCCGGTCGCCGCGCGCGTGGTCGCAGTCGCCGACGTCTTCGACGCCCTGACGACGCGGCGGCCATATAAGGAGCCGATGCCGCTCGAGGTGGCGCGGACTTACCTCGCTGAGAACGCGGGCCGGCAGTTCGATCCCGCCTGCGTCGAGGCTTTCTTGTCGCGCTGGGACGAGGTGATCGAGATCGCCGCCGGTCAGCGGACGACCTCCTTTCAGAGGATCGAGTCCCCTCTCGTTCCGGCTATGGAGGGTGCGGCGGAGAGCCGTCCGGCCAATCGGCCGAGGCCGACCGCCTGACATGATCAGTTCGCGAACATCTTGCCGCGGCTTCATTTTTCTGCGGTCGCCGGTTTGAACCTGTTCCTGCTAGAGTGGCACCAACAGCTAAGAGTGATTCTGGTCACACTTGCCCCGGCGCCCTGCTGCTAGGCATCGAACCAGGACGGGGCACCAGAGCATCGTCGAATTGGATGAGAATTCCCATGAAATGCCTGATCGGCGCCTGTGTCGGCGCGTTTTTTGTTGCGGCCCCTGCTTTGGCGGAGACCGCTGCCGCGATCGTCGAGGACGTCCAGGGCAAGGTCGATGGCATCGCGTTCATGGACTATGTGGCGCCGGGCAAGATCATCAAGCTCGGGCCCAAGGCGAGCATCACGCTCAGCTACCTCAAATCCTGCCAGCGCGAGACCATCAGCGAGGGTGTCGTCCTGGTCGGCGCCGAGCAGAGCACCGTGCAGCTCGGCGAGGTCAAGCGGGAAAAGGTGCCCTGCGATACCAATGCGGCAAAACTGTCCGAGCGCGAGGCGAACCAGAGTGCCGCAACGACCTTCCGCACCATGCGGTCGGACGCGAAGGGCGTGCCGGCCAAGCTGCCGACGCTCTACGGCGTCTCGCCGCTGGTGCAAGCCAAGGCCGGCAGCACGCTGGTGATCGAGCGCACCGACGGCAAGGAGCCCACGATCAGCGTGCCGCTCAAGGGCGATGCCATGATCGGCGGCAAGTTCTATGATTTCGCCAAGGCCGGGAAGGCACTGACGCCGGGCGGCAGCTATCTCGCCATTCTAGGTGCCAAGCGCTACACCTTCCAGATCGACGCGAGCGCCACCTCCTCGCCGACCCCGATCATCGGCCGCCTGCTGCGTCTCGAATAGGAAGCCTGGCGAAGGCGCGATGCGGCGGATCGGCAGGCGGGATATGGTTGCGGCGATCCTGATCGCGCTCCTTGCGGGCGGGGTCTTCACGTCGCCCCCGCTTGAGACGCTGCAAGGTCTCTCCCTCGACATCCTCACGGCGCTGCGCGGCAAGATCATTGGCGATCGCCGCGATCCCGCGACATCACCCGTCGTCGTGGTGGCGATCGACGGGGAGACCTACGACACGCCACCCTTCAAGGGGTCGCCGACGCAGACCTGGACGCGCGAGATCGGCCGGGTGCTCGGGAGCATCACTGAGGGCGGCGCCAAGGTGATCGGCTTCGACGTCATCTTTCCGAGCTCGATCGAGCAGTCCGAGATTCCCTTTGGCGAGGCGCCGCTCGGCGCGCGCATGAAGGGATTTGACCGGGACTATCTGATTGCGCTCAGGCGACTTTCCGACAGCGGCAAGCTCGTGCTCGGCGAGATTCTCAGCAACGACCATCCGGACAGGCCCGACCGCGCGCAGCAACTGGCGGTGAAGAACAACATCCGCGCGCTAAACGTCCATACCGACAGTGACGACGTCATCCGGCGGATGCCGCTGAGCTTTTCCATTGCGGGCCAGCCGGCGCCTGCAATGGCGGTCGAGCTTGCCGCGCGCGCCCTCGGTGCCAAGCCTGAGATCGGACCGACCGGAATGACGAACTTGTCGGGCTATGCCGTCCCCAGCGCGGTGCCCAACACGCTCACGCTCAACTTCCGCGGCCTCGGCCGCGACGTCCCGGCCTATTCATTCGCCGATCTGCGCGCCTGCGTCGAGAAAGGCGACCGTGATTTCTTCCGCCGCGCCTTCGAGGGCAAGGTCGTGCTGCTCGGCACCATCCTCAATTTCGAGGATCGCAAGCTCACCTCGATGCGGCTGTCCGGCGGATATGACGGCTCGCCGGGGTCGCGATGCGCGCTGCCCGCCCCTGCCAGCACCGCGAAGACCCGCAGCGACGTTGCAGGCGTGTTCGTGCATGCCACTGTGGTCCGCAGCCTGATCGAGCAGGACGCAGTGACCGAGCTCGGCTCTCCCATGCGGACCATTCTCACATTTGCGTTCGCAGCGATCATCGCCTGCGCGGCTTGCATGCTCGCGCCTTTCGGTGCGGTGATCGCCTGGCTCGCCCTCACCGCCGTTTACACGGCCGCGGCCGTCGGCGTGTTCGTGCATGCGCTGGCACTGCCGCTGACCGAGCCTGCGCTCGCGAGCCTTGCCGCGCTCGCCATGATGACCGGCTATCGCTTCGTGCTGGCCGACCGCGACGAGCGTTTCCTGCGCAAGAGCTTTGCGCTCTATCTCGCGCCTGAAGTGATCGAGACGATGGTCGCCTCCGGCAAGATGCCGGCGCTCGGCGGCGAGATGCGCAATGTCACCATGTTCTTCTCCGACCTCAGCGGTTTCTCCTCGATCGCAGAGACGATGACGCCCGGTGAGCTGGTCACGCTGATGAATGAATATCTCTCCGCCATGACCGACATCATCGAGGGTCATGGCGGTTACGTCGACAAATATATCGGCGATTCCATCGTCGCCATGTTCGGCGCGCCCGCCGACGATCCCGCGCACGCGCGCAACGCGGTGCGTGCCGCACTGAAGTGCCACGGGAAGCTGGCGGAGCTCAATGCCGGCCATCCCGCGTTCGCCGGCCACGGCCTGTCGCATCGCATCGGGCTCAACAGCGGCGAAGCCGTGGTCGGCAACATCGGCTCGCGGCGCCGCTTCAACTACACCGTGATGAGCGACACCGTGAACGTCGCCTCGCGGCTCGAAGGCGCCAACAAATATTACGGCATCGCGATCATGGCATCGGAGGCGACGGTCGCGCAGACCGGCGACACCTTCGCCTGGCGCGAGCTCGATGCCATCAGGGTGATGGGACGCGGCGAGGCGATCAGGGTGTTCGAGCCGCTGGCGGAGATGGGCGCGGAGACCGCCACGCAGGCGAAGGTCGCCGCCGCGTATGCGGAGGGGCTGACGTGCTGGCGGGCAAGGGAGTTTGCGAAGGCGGCGGATGCGTTCGGAAAGACGGCAGAGACCGATCCGGCGTCGGCATTGTTCGAAAAACGCGCGAGAGCGCTTGCGGCAAGTCCACCGCCGTCGGATTGGACGCCGGTCAATATCCTGGAAGGGAAGTAGCGCAGAACCCCTCATCCGGCGCATCGCGCCACCTTCTTCCACAAGGGAAGAAGGGATGGCAGCACGCATCTTGCGAGAGCGCTCCCTAGAACGGCAGGCCCACGTAATTCTCCGCGAGCAGGCGCTGCGCTGTCTCGGACGAGAGCAGATAATCCAGCTCCGTCTGTTGCAGCCGATCCTCATATTCGATCCGGTCGGGGAAGCGGTGCAGCAGCATCGTCATCCACCAGGAGAAGCGCTGCGCCTTCCAGATCCGCGCCAGCGCCTTGGCGGAATAGCCTTTGAGGCCGGAATAGTCGCCGTGCTGATAGTGCGCGAGCATGGCATGGTAGAGATAGTAGATGTCGGAGGCGGCGCTGTTCAGGCCGCGCGCGCCGGTCGGCGGCACGATGTGGGCGGCATCGCCGGCGAGGAAGAGGCGGCCATAGCTCATCGGCTCGGCGACGAAGCTGCGCAATGGCGCGATGCTCTTCTCGATCGACGGCCCCGTGATCAGGCGGCCCGCGACCTCCTCCGGCAGGCGGCGCTTCAGCTCGGCCCAGAACGCATCGTCGCTCCAGTCCTCCACCTTGTCGGTCAGCGGCACCTGGATGTAGTAGCGGCTGAGCACCTGCGAGCGCAGGGAGCAGAGCGCAAAGCCGCGCGCGTGCTTCACATAGATCAGCTCGGGCGACACCGGTTTCGTGCGCGACAGCACCCCCAGCCAGCCGAACGGATAGACCTTTTCATATTCACGCAGCACGTCCTTCGGGATCGACTTGCGGCTGACGCCATGGAAGCCGTCGGCGCCGACGATGTAGTCGCAATCGACGCGGATCGTTTCATCGTTCGAGCGATACGTCACATAGGGCCGGTCGGATGTCAGATCGTGCGGGGTCACATCCTCGGCGTTGTGCACGACCTTGCCGCCGAGCCGGTCGCGGGCCTCGTAGAGGTCCCGCGTCAGCTCGGTCTGGCCGTAGACCAGCACCGAATTGCCGCCGGAATGCTTGTGCAGGTCGATATGGGACAGCATGCCGTCATGGGCGATCTCGAACCCACGATGGATCTCGCCCTCGCGGTCCATCCGCTCGCCGCATTGCGCCTCGCGCATCAGTTTCGCAAAGCCGTGCTCGAGCACGCCGGCGCGGATCCGGGCCAGCACGTGATCGCGGCTGTATTTCTCCAGCACGACCGTATCGATGCCCTTGAGGTGCAGCAGCTGGGACAGCAGCAGCCCGGACGGCCCGCCGCCGATGATACAGACCTGAACTTTCATTTTTGCATCCTCCCGTCGGTACTTTTTTGCAGAATCGGCGCCGCAAACCGATGGAGGGTTTCGTCATTGTCTTGTACTATTCGAACATGAAGAATGCCGCCTCTGCTCCGCCGATCCGGGTCTACAATCTGTTCGGCGAGTCCGGCGATCTGCCGGATGTCGTGCATTGCGAGACGATCGCGTCCCGCTCGGTGCTGCACGACTGGACGCTGGCCGTGCACCGCCATGCCCGGCTGCACCAGGTGCTGCTGATCGAGCGCGGCGGCGGCGAGGCGACACTCGACGGGCGCCTGGTGCCCTTGAGGCCGATGCAGATCGTCAACGTGCCTGTCGGCCACGTCCATGGCTTCCGCTTCGTGCCCGGTACCCAGGGCTGGGTACTGACGATCGCGGCGGAGATTCTGGATGAGGCGTTGCTCTCGGCCGAGGGCCTGCGCGGTGTCCTGTCGCAATCGGGCGTGGTGCGCGGCACGCCGCAGATCCGCGCCATCATGAAGCAGATCTTCGCCGAACACGCCGCTCGCGATTTCGGCCGTGCGCACGTGCTCCGCGCCCTGTCCGCGGCCATGATCGGGCTCGTGGCACGCGCACTCACGGGCGAGCGCGGCGGCAGCGGTACGGCGGAAAGCGGATTATTCCGCCGCTTCGAGGCACTGCTGGAGCAGCACCACCTGGAGCGCTGGAGCGTCGCCGATTATGCCAAGGCGCTGTCCGTGACCCCGACGCATCTCAACCGGATCACGCGGGCGGCGACCGGCGACACCGCCTCGCATCTCATCCTCAATCGCCTGATCCGCGAGGCGCGGCGCAACCTCGTCTACACCAACCTGCCGGTCTCGACGATCGCCTACGCGCTCGGCTTCGAGGATCCTGCCTATTTCAGCCGGGTCTACGCCGCAGCCACGGGCGTATCGCCGCGCGCCTTCCGTGCCCAGCTCCATGGCAGCGAAAGCTGAGGCCCCGGAAGCCAAACCTGCAAGCGTCGCATTCTACTAGGCCGCGGTGCGCGCCGACCGCCTCAATCCGGCGTCTTCGCGGCCACTTACCTTCGTATATGGCGTCCCATCCTTTGGATAGAGGCCCTTTACCTCCGTACAATTGAGCAGGGGATGCGAACGCCTTAGCGTGACTGCATTCGGCGCCCTGGCGCTGGTGGCATGGAACCTCCCTAACCTCGGCGCAAGGCGGCCAACCCTGTCCGGTCGTCTGCGCCGCTTTTTAGGTAAGCCATCGGCGCCTTCAGTATTTTCCGGCCGACACACGGTCAGCTTTCGTGTCGAACTGGGGATTTGTGCATAATGTCTTCGTTTGGGAAGATCGCGCTCTTCATCGACGGCGCCAATCTCTATGCCACCGCCAAGGCGCTCGGCTTCGACATCGATTACAGACGCCTGCTCGGCGAATTTCAAAGCCGAGGTACGCTGCTTCGGGCCTTCTACTATACGACGCTCATCGAGGATCAGGAATTTTCGTCGATCCGCCCGTTGATCGACTGGCTCGACTACAACGGATACACCGTCGTCACCAAGCTCACCAAGGAATTCGTCGATGCCACGACCGGCCGCCGCAAGGTGAAAGGCCGCATGGATGTGGACCTCGCCGTAAGCGCGATGGAGCTCGCCCCGCACGTCGATCAGATCGTGTTGTTCTCGGGCGATGGTGATTTCCGTTCGCTGGTTGAGGCCTTGCAACGCCGCGGTGTCCGCGTGACGGTCGTCTCCACACTGTCCACTCAGCCCCCCATGGTCGCCGACGACTTGCGCCGGCAGGCGGACGTCTTCATGGATTTGGCCGAACTGAGACCAAAGCTGGGACGAGATCCGGTCGAGCGCACGGGATCGCGCGAGTTGCGGCAGCCGCCGCAATTCCTCGCGCGCGGAACGATCAAGCGCGACGACCGGGTCGAGTGACCCTGCGAGACGACCGCAGGATACTCACACGTCGAAGAACACCGTCTCCTCCGGCCCCTGCAGATTGATCGTGAAGGTGTACACGATCTTGCCGGCACGCTTGCTGCGCTTTGCGATCAGCGTCGCGCGCCGGGCCGGCTGCTCGATCAGGTTGAGCACGGGATCGGCGGCATTGGCGGCCTCTTCGTCCGAGAAATAGAGCCGCGTGTTGAGACCGATATTGATGCCGCGCGCGACGATCCAGAGATTGACGTGCGGCGCGCATTTGCGCCCAGTCCTGTCGGTGATCGCGCCCGGTTTGATGGTCTCGAAGGTGACGAGGCCGCTGTCGAAGTCGGAGCCGGCGCGGCCCCAGCCGCGAAACTCTTCCTCCAGCGTACCGGCCGAACGGTCGGCCGGATGGTTGTAGCGGCCGGCCGCATTGGCCTGCCAGATCTCCAGCAGCACGTCGCGCAACGGCGTGCCGGCGCCGTCGAGCACCCTGCCCTCCAGCGTGATGCGTTCGCCCTTGGTATTCGGCGTCACCAGCACGTTGGAGAAATTCTTGTCGAAGATGTCGAAGCCGGCCATCGCCGGGATCAGGCCGATATGGACGTAGGGCCCGGCGGTCTGCGAGGCGGTTTCCTTGAGATAGTTGAGCGGCTGCGGCATGGGTTTTAGTTCCCCGCGGTGCGATTTTCGAAATAGGTGGAGCGCTGGCCACGCAGGACGAGGTCGAAGCGGTAGGCCAGCGAGTCGAACGGCGTCGAGGCGTTGAGGTCGAGCGGCGCCACCAGGCGGTCGAGTGCATCCTTGTCCGGGATCGTCGTCAGGATCGGACAGACCGGGATCAGGGGATCGCCCTCGAAATACATCTGCGTGATCAAGCGCTGGGCAAAGCCCGAGCCGAACACCGAGAAATGGATGTGAGCGGGGCGCCAGCTGTTGACGTAGTTGCGCCAGGGATAGGGCCCCGGCTTCACGGTGCGGAAGTAGTAGTAGCCGGTGTCGTCGGTGAGCGCGCGGCCGCAGCCACCGAAATTCGGGTCGATCGGCGCCACATAGGTGTCCTTCTTGTGCCGGTAGCGGCCGCCGGCATTGGCCTGCCAGAACTCGACCAGCGTGTTCGGAACGCCGCGGCCGGTCTCGTCCAGCACGCGGCCATGGACGATGATGCGCTCGCCGACCGGATCGCCCTCCTTGGCGTAATTGCGGATCAGATCATTGTCGAGCGGGCCGAGATCATTGTGCCCGAACACCGGGCCGGTGATCTCCGAGATCGAGTTCTCCAGCGACAGCAGCGCCTGGCGCGGCGAGCGCAGCACCGAGGATTTGTACCCCGGCGCATGCGCCGGCGGATGAATGGAACGGTCGCGCTGAAAGAAGCCGCCGTCGCCGAGCGGCGGCGTAAAGGGCTCGGGTCGGTTGAGGCGGGGATCCTGCAAGGCTGGCGCCTGGGCATTCATCGGCGTTGTCTCTCCCTGAAGCGCCCAGGTCCGGGCGCGGCTTATCGGGAGATCATGGGCCGGACTATTCCACAGATAAATAGATCGATTATAATATATTTCATGAAGAAAATCGATCATTTGGCTCTCGACGGCCACGCCCTCGAACTGTTCCTCGCGGTGCTGGAGGAAGGTTCGGTGACGGCGGCGGCCACGCGGCTCGGCCTGACGCAATCTGCGGTCAGCCACGCCCTGAACAAGCTGCGGCGCATCGCGGGCGATCCGCTGTTCGCCAAGTCCGGCCGTGGCATCGTTGCGACGGCTCATGCCCAGGCGCTGGCCGGCAAGGCACGCGCGCTGATCGATGAGATGCGCAGCTTTGCCGGCGGCGTCAGCTTCGCGCCGGCCCAGGCCCAGCTGTCGCTGACGATCGCCGCCAACGACTTCCAGCGCGACCTGTTGCTGCCACGGTTCTTCGACCACGTCGCCGCACAAGTGAAGAGCTTGAACCTGCGCGTGATTCCCTCGCAATCGCCTTCGCCGGCGATGCTGCGCGAGAACCGCTGCGACCTCCTGATCACCCCGCTGCCGCCATCCGGCGTCGACATCGTGCAGAAACGGCTGCTGAGGGATCACTACGTCTGCTACTACGACGCAAAGGCGCGTGCCGCGCCGGCCAGCCGCAACACTTATCTCGCGGCGCGTCACATCACCGTGGTCTATACTGACAACGAGCGGCTCGACTTCGATCGCCGGCTGGCAGCGAACGGGCTCCATCGCGACATCGCGATCTCGGTGCCGAGCTTCTCCGGCGTGCCGTCGTTCCTGCGCGGCTCGCAGATGCTTGCGAGCATGCCGAGCCTGCTCGCATCCGGCGTGATGCGCGGTTTTGGACAAACGCCGATACCGCTGGCGTCCCGCGCGCGGACCCTGGCCGAGTTGCCGATGTTCATGGTCTGGCACCAGCGCTACCAGAAAGACCCGGCCCACCGCTGGGTCAGGAGCCAGCTCGAGGCCGTCGCGGCGACGGCCGCCAAGTCCTGACATCGAGTCCTGACATCGAGCCCTGATATCGAGTCCTGATGTCAGGTGCCGTCGTCTGCAAGACTGCCCTTCCCAAACCCACTGGTTGCGCAAGGGGAGCCGCGCTAAAATCCGCTCATGACAGTGACCGACATTGCGAGCCGGACCTACAATCACAGCTGGCGGCTGGATCCCATCATCCGCAGCCTGCTTGATACCGACTTCTACAAGCTATTGATGTTACAGATGATTCGGGAGGATTACCCGAGTCAGCAGGTGACCTTCTCGGTCATCAACCGCTCGCGCCATGTGCGGCTCGCCGAGATCATCGACGAGGGCGAGCTGCGCGCCCAGCTCGACCACGCCCGCACCATCCGCTTCAGCAAGAAAGAGCTGATCTGGCTCGCCGGTAACACCTTCTACGGCAAGACTCATATGTTCTCGGCGGACTTCATCCGCTGGCTGGCGGAATTCCGTTTGCCTGAGTACGAGCTGCGCAAGGTCGAAGGCCAGTACGAGCTGCATTTCCATGGCCCCTGGACCCACACCACGATGTGGGAAATTCCGGCGCTTGCGATCCTCAACGAGCTGCGCTCGCGCGCGGCGATGAAGGGCCGCGGCCGCTTCGAGCTCGACGTGCTCTATGCCCGCGCCAAGGCCAAGCTGTGGACCAAGGTGGAGCGGCTGCGCAAGCTGGAGAACTTGCGGCTCTCCGACTTCGGCACCCGCCGCCGTCACGGCTTCCTCTGGCAGCGCTGGTGCGTCGAGGCGGTGAAGGAAGGCCTGGGCTCATCCTTCATCGGCACCTCCAACGTGCTGCTCGCGATGGACAACGATCTCGAAGCGATCGGCACGAACGCACACGAGCTGCCGATGGTCGCAGCCGCGCTCGCCAGGGACGACGAGGAATTGCGCTGGGCGCCTTACCGGATTCTCGACCAGTGGCGCCAGACCTATGGCGGCAACCTCCTGATCGCGCTGCCCGACGCCTTCGGCACCAAGGCCTTCCTGCGCGATGCGCCGGAATGGGTCGCCGACTGGACCGGCTTCCGCCCCGACAGCGCGCCGCCGATCCAGGCCGGCGAGGAGATCGTCGCCTGGTGGCAGAAGAAGGGCCGCAACCCCAAGGACAAGCTCCTCGTCTTTTCCGACGCGATGGACGTCGGCTCGATCGAGGAGACCTATCATCACTTCGCCGGTCGCGTGCGGCTCTCCTTCGGCTGGGGCACCAACCTCACCAACGACTTCGTCGGCTGCACGCCGGATGGCTCGTTCGATCTCGATCCGATCTCGCTGGTCTGCAAGGTCTCGTCGGTGGACGGCCATCCGGCCGTCAAGCTCTCCGACAATCCGGAGAAAGCGACCGGCCTTCCCTCGGAGATCGAGCGTTACCTGCGCGTGTTCGGCGACGCCGGCCGCGTGCGCAAGCCGGTGCTGGTGTAGAGCACGTCACGGCGACGGCGATGGCCCGCGAGCAGGCTTCCGCGCCGCAGCGCGAGGTGGCGTAAGACGGCGATCGGGTTCGCCGGTCATGCCGCCGTTCGCCGCTCCTGCGCGTAACGCACCAGCGCGGCGAAGCGATAGATGCCGTGCACGAACTTGCCGTAGGGCATGGTGATGAACAGGGCAAACACCGCACCGAGATGCAGCGCGAGCAGCGGGCCCATCGCGCCAGTCTCGCGCAGGAGCAGCAGCAGCATCCCGGTGAAACCGGTCAGGAACAGCATGGCGATGAAGCCGACATCCATGCCGTAGCGGCTCTCGTCGAGCAGCGCCGGATCGCGCTGCATCCTGGCCATGAACAGGCCGATCGGCCCGATGATCAGACCGATGCCACCGAGCGTGCCGAGCACGACCGGCAGATCCCACCACGGATACGGCGCCTCGCGTCCCCAGAGATAGTGATACAGCGTCGCCACCGACGTCGCGGCAAAGCAGAGCAGGAAGCCATAGAACGTCAGATGATGATAGAGCTTGCGCCGGTCGGTGGGCTGGTCATCCTCATTGTAGCAGCCGACGCCGCCGCCATGGAGATAGCGCAGCTCGCCGGCATCACGGATCGCCTGGAACATCGAGCCGCCATCGACGCGGCCGCCGATCGGCGCACCAATATCGCGCCAGAACGCGCGCACGCTCATGGCGAGGGCCAGGATGGCATAGAGAAGTGCGGCGCTGAACAGCGCAGCCATCGCATTGTGCGGCATCAATTTGTAGAACGCACCCGGCCCGGTGTTGACGCCGAACAGCACGCTGCGATCGTTGAGCACGGCGAAGCCGAGGATGAAGGCCGCCATGCTCAGCGCGGCGATGATGCTGATGAGGAGGCCGTTGCGCGCGAAAGCGCCGGACAGCATGCGCGGCCAGGCATAGGCCGCATAGGATTCCGCGCGTGCGACCGCAAGCGTCTTGGGAACGTTGACGTTGAACTCGTGCGGCGGCGAGAACTGGCAGTCGACGTAGCAGGCGCCGCAGGCATGGCAGAGATTGGCGAGATAGTTGAGGTCGCCGTCGGAGAAGGCGCGCCGCATCTCCATCGCCGGAAATACCGCGCACAGACCCTCGCAATAGCGACAGGAATTGCAGACCGTCATCAGACGGTCGGCTTCGTCCAAAATCCTAGTTCCGTGCATGTTCCGCCGCTTCCCGTCCTGCGATCCGCCCGAACACGCTGCCGATGGTCATGCCCATGCCGGCCGCATAGCCCTGGCCGAGCACGTTGCCGGCCATGACCTCGCCGGCGGCGAACATGTTGCTTGATGGCTTGCCGCCCTTCATCAGCATCCGCGCCTCCTTGTTCACGCGCGTGCCGAGATAGGTGAAGGTGATGCCGGGTCGCACCGGATAGGCGAGATAAGGCGGCGTTTCGATTTTGCGCGCCCAGTGCGTCTTGGGTGGCGTTATGCCCTCTGTGCGACAGTCGTCCAGAATGGTGTGATCGAACGTGCCGGGCCGCACCGCGGCGTTGAATTCAGTGATGGTCTTCTCCAACGCGGTCGGATCGAGCTCCAGCTTACCGGCAAGCTCGTCGACGCTCTGCCCGGCGATCGGCGGAAACAGCGTCGGCATGAAGCTCGTGACGACGGTGGAATCGAAGATGATGTAGGCGATCTGGTCGGGCTGCGCCGCGACCAGGCGGCCCCAGATCGCGTAGCGCTTCGGCCAGATGTCCTCGCCCTCGTCGTAGAAGCGCTGGGCATGCTTGTTGACGACGATGCCGAACACGACGGAGTCGTGGCGCGTGATGATGCCGCCGTCGAATTTCGGCGCGCGGGCGTCGATCGCGACCGCATGACATTGCGTGGGATCGCCGACCTCCTGCACGCCCTTGTCGAGCAGCAGCTTCAAGATCGAGCCGCGATTATAGGGGGTGCCGCGGATCAGGAAATTGTCGGCAGCCTCGCCCCAATATCGCTTCAGCCATTCGACGTTGGCCTCGAAGCCGCCAGCCGCCGCGACCAGCGAAGTCGCGCGGATCTCGGTCTCGCCCTTGACCGGCCGCTTGAGGCGCGCGGCGAGGAACATGCCATCCTCGATCACGAGGTCGATGACCTCGGCGTCGTATTCGACCTCGACGCCGAGCCGTTCGGCCGTGAGATACAACGCGTTCAGCATGGCCCGGCCGCCGCCGAGAAAGAACGAGTTGGTGCGGCCGAGGCTCAGCGTGCCGCCCAGCGAGGGTTGCCAGCGTACCCCCTGCTCCACGATCCAGTTCAGGATGTCCTTGGACTCCCGGATCATGTGACGGGCCAGCTCCTCGTCGGTCTGCCCGCCGGTGACGCGCAGCAGGTCCTCCCAGAATTCCTCTTCGGTATAGGGGCCGGTCAGGATTTCGGTCGCCGCATCGTGGGCGCAGCGCATGTTGCGGGTGTGGCGGGTGTTGCCGCCGCGATAGAACTTCGGCGCACCTTCGAGCACGAGGACCGAGGCGCCGCCGCGCCGTGCGCTGATCGCCGCACACAGGGCCGCGTTGCCGCCTCCGATCACCAGCACGTCGTATTTGCTGCCCATGCCGTCTGCCCGATGCGACGAAGTTGGAGACATTCTGCCGGCCGGGGGGCTCGATTGCCGCCGATCCGCCATTGCGCACTTTTGTATACAAAGATATACATAACAGGCGCAAGCGGCATCTCTGCATGGGCAGGATGCGCATCGAGGGATCATGGCCAGACGCCCGGCAAAGACAGGCGGATCGGTTTCGCGCGGCGCCGGCGTGGCGCTGGGCGAAGCCGTGTTCCGCTCATTGTGCGAGGCGCTCCAGGCCGGCAGCTACCGCGCCGGCGACCGCCTGCGCGAGGAGGAAGTGGCGCAGCGGCTCAAGGTCAGCCGCACGCCGGTGCGGGAAGCGCTGGGCCGGCTCGCGGCGCGCGGTTTCGTCGCACCCGCCGGCGGCCGCGGGCTGATCGTCCGCAATCTCGACATCTCCGAGGTGCTCGAGCTCTACGCCATGCGCGAGATCATGGAAGGCGCTGCCGCGCGCCTCGCCGCCGCGCACGCTTCAATGACGGAGATCGACGCGCTCTGCGATATCGAGCAGGCCTTTGTCGAGACATCCGCGAGAGACGCAGCCGAAATGGCGAGGCTCAACCGCGCCTTCCACGAGGCCATCTGCCGCGCCGCACGCAACCGCTATCTCGACAACGCTTCGCGGGAATTGCAGGATTGGATCGCGCTGCTCGGCCCGACCACCTTCACCGTATCGGGCCGCCCTTCGACCAGCCACGCCGAGCATCAGGCTATCATCGACGCGATCGCCGCGCGCGACGGCGACAAGGCCGAGCAGCTGGCGCGCGCACACATCCGCGAAGCGCTGCGCTGCCGGCTCAAGCTGCTGCAGAAGCAATAGGCCGAGACGCTCACGCCAGCACGTCCGCGACGACCGCCTTCAAAACTTCCCTGACGTCACCGGGCTTCAGCCGCACCTGCAAGCCGCGCTGCCCGCCGTTGAGATAGACCAGGTCATGGGCGAGCGCGCTCTGCTCGACCACGGTGCGCACCGTCCGCCGCTGCCCGAACGGGCTGATGCCGCCGACCTTGTAGCCGGTGACGCGCTCGGCCTCGGGCGGCTTCATCATCTGCGCCGACTTGCCGCTCGCCGCCGCCGCCAGCTTCTTCATCGAGACCTCCTGGTCGGACGGCACGACCACGCAGACCGGCTTGCCATCGACCAGCGCCATCAGCGTCTTCAGGACGCGCGCCGGGTCCTCGCCAAGGGCAGCGGCCGCCTGAAGCCCGATACTCTCGGCGTCGGGATCATAGTCGTAGGTGTGAACGGTGAAGGCAACACCGGCGGCGCCAAGCGCACGTGTGGCGGGGGTGACTTTGGACATGAACGGTATTTACCACCGTCATTGCGAGGAGCGAAGCGACGAAGCAACCCGGAATCTTGCCGCGGAGGCAGTCTGGATTGCTTCGCTTCGCTCGCAATGACGGTGTGGGTGCAGATGCGCGCCCCACCCGCGACGCCCCCCTACTCCGCCGCGTTCCGCATCTCGGCGCGCTCGGCCCGTACTGCGCAGAACTTGAACTCCGGGATCTTGCCGAACGGGTCCAGCGCCGGGTTGGTGAGCAGGTTCGCCGCCGCCTCGGCGTAGCAGAACGGCATGAACACCATGTTCTCCGGCACGTCGCGGTCGGAGCGGACCTTGACCTCGACGGCGCCACGGCGAGTCTCCAGGCGAATGAAATCGCCCGGCGCGAGGTTCTTCTTCCGCATGTCCTTCGGCGACATGAACGCGACCGCCTCCGGCTCGATCTGATCGAGCACCTGGGCGCGGCGCGTCATCGAGCCGGTGTGCCAATGCTCCAGCACGCGGCCGGTCGACAGCACCATCGGATATTCGTCGTCCGGAATCTCGTCCGGCGGAATGACCTTGGCCGGCACGATCTTGCCGCGGCCGGTCGCGGTCGGGAAGCCCGTGGTGAAGATGATCTCGTTGCCGGGCTTGTCGGGAGCGTCGGCCGGATAGGTGACCGCGCCTTCGCGCACCAGCCGCTCCCAGCTGATGTTCTTCAGCGACGGCATCAGCTCCGCCATTTCGGTATAGACGTCGCCGGGGCCTGAATAATTCCACGGCAGCCCCATGCGCTTGCCGATCTCCTGGATGATCCAGAGATCCTGCCGCGCATCGCCCGGCGGATTGATCACCTGGCGCGCAAGTTGCACGCGGCGGTCGGTGTTGGTGAAGGAGCCCTCCTTCTCCGCAAAGGCCGAGGCCGGCAGGATCACGTCGGCATGGAATGCGGTCTCGGTGACGAAGAGATCCTGCACCACGAGATGATCGAGCATGGCGAGCGCTTCGCGGGCATGCTGGAGATCGGGATCGGACATCGCGGGGTTCTCGCCCTCGATATACATGCCCTTGATCTCGCCGGCATGGATCGCGTTCATGATCTCGACCACGGTCAGGCCCCGGACGGGATCGAGGTCCTGCTGCCAGAGCTTTTCGAAGGCGCCGCGCAGGTCGTCGCGGCCGACCGGCTGGTAATCCGGCAGGAACATCGGGATCAGGCCGGCGTCGGAGGCGCCCTGCACGTTGTTCTGGCCGCGCAGCGGATGCAGGCCGGTGCCGGGACGGCCGACCTGGCCGGTGATCAATGCAAGCGCAATCAGGCAGCGCGCATTGTCGGTGCCGTGAACGTGCTGGCTGATGCCCATGCCCCAGAAAATGATCGACGATTTCGCGCGCGCATAGGTCCGTGCGACCTCACGCAGCGTCTGCGCCGGGATGCCGCAGATCGGCTCCATCCTCTCCGGCGTGAATTCCTTGATCTTCTCCTTGAGCTCCTCGAAGCCCTCAGTGTAGCCGGCGATATACTGGTCGTCGGTCAGGCCTTCGGTGATGATCGTGTTGATCATCGCATTCAACATCGCAACGTCGGAGCCGGGCTTGAACTGCAGATGCTTGGTCGCGTGACGCGACAGCGTCTGTCGCCGGGGATCCATGACGAACAGCTTGGCACCGTTCTTCGCCGCATTCTTGATGTAGGTCGCCGCGACCGGATGATTCACCGTCGGGTTGGCACCGATCACCCAGATCACTTCGGCGTCCATCGCGGCCGCAAACGGCGCCGACACCGCCCCCGAGCTCAGTCCTTCGAACAGCGCCGCGACCGACGAGGCGTGGCACAAACGGGTGCAATGGTCGACGTTGTTCGAGCCAAAACCGGTACGCACCAGCTTCTGGAACAAATACGCCTCTTCGTTGGAGCCCTTGGCCGAGCCGAAGCCGGCCAGCGCCTTCACGCCCTTCTCGTCGCGAATCTTGACCAATCCCTCAGCCGCGATGTCGAGCGCCTCTTCCCAGCTCGCTTCACGGAAATGCGTGAAGGGATTGGCGGGATCGACCTGGTCGTTGGCATCCTTCTTCGCATTGGGCAGCCGCACGAGCGGCTTGGTCAGGCGATGCGGATGGTGGATGTAGTCGAAGCCGAAACGACCCTTAACACAGAGACGGTTGTGGTTGGCGGGGCCGTCACGGCCTTCCGCATAGATCACCTTCTCGTCCTTGACCTCATACGTGACCTGGCAGCCGACGCCGCAGAATGGGCAGAGCGAGTCGACCTTCCTGTCGGCATAGGTGACGCGGGTCTGCTTGTCGTCGAGCATCACGGCCGGCATCAGCGCCCCGGTCGGGCAGGCCTGCACGCATTCGCCGCAGGCGACGCAGGTGGACTCGCCCATGGGATCGTCGAAATCGAACACGATCTTGGCGCCGGCATTGCGATAGGCCATGCCGATGACGTCGTTGACCTGGACCTCGCGGCAGGCGCGCACGCACAGGCCGCACTGGATGCAGGCATCGAGATTGACGCGCATCGCCGGATGGCTGGCGTCGGTCGCCCAGCGTTCGGCGGCGGGGAAGCGGCTTTCGGTGACACCCGTGGTCTCGGCCCAGTGCCAGAACTTCGAATCCGGATCGTGCGAGGTTTCGCGTGCCGGCTGGTCGGCGACGAGCAGCTCCATCACCATTTTTTGTGCCGCAATCGCACGCGCGGATTCAGTCTTCACCTTCATGCCGACCGACGGCGTGCGCTTGCAGGACGCCGCGAGCACACGTTCGCCCTCGATCTCGACCATGCAGGCGCGGCAATTGCCGTCGGGGCGATAATCGGGCGCCGGCGAGTAGCACAGATGCGGGATGTCGCGGCCCTGGCGTTTTGCGACCTGCCAGATCGTCTCGCCGGGCTTGGCCTCGACCTGCTTGCCGTCGAGCTCGAACGTAATCTTCGTCATTCGGCCGCTTCCTTGAACTCGTCGGGGAAATATTTGATCACAGAGGACAGCGGGTTCGATGCCGCCTGTCCGAGCCCGCAGATCGAGGCGTCGCGCATCGCCTGGCTCAATTCTTCCAGCAAGGCGCGGTTCCAGACCGGCCTCTGCATCAGCAGCGCCGCCTTCTGGGTTCCGACGCGGCACGGCGTGCACTGGCCGCAGCTCTCGTCCTCGAAGAACTTCATCAGGTTCAGTGCTGCCGCGCGCACGCTGTCCTTATGCGACAGGATCACGATCGCAGCCGAGCCGATGAAGCAGCCGTATTTCTCCAGCGTGCCGAAATCGAGCGGGATGTCGTCCATCGATGCCGGCAGAATGCCGCCGGAGGCACCGCCTGGCAGATACGCATAGAACTGATGGCCATCGGCCATGCCGCCGCAATGTTCGTCGATCAGCTCGCGCACGGTGATGCCGGCAGGCGCCAGCTTCATGCCGGGATTCTTCACGCGCCCCGAGACCGAGAAGCTGCGCAGGCCATGACGCTCGTGGCGACCATGGCCCTTCCACCAATCGGCGCCCTTCTCGACGATGTCGCGCACCCACCACAACGTCTCGACGTTGTTGATCAGCGTCGGCAGCCCGAACAGGCCGACCTGGAACGGATATGGCGGCTTGTGCCGGGGCAGGCCGCGCTTGCCCTCGATGCTTTCCAGCAGCGAGGATTCCTCGCCGCAGATATAGGCGCCGGCGCCGCGGCGCATGTGCAGCGTCGGGCCGCCCGGAGGGAGCTTGGCGATCTCGCGCTCGAGGATCTCGCGCGATGCCGGGTATTCGTCGCGCAGATAGATGTAGACGTCGGAGGCCTGCACCACGTGCGCGCCGATCAGCATGCCCTCGATGAAGCGGTGCGGATCGGTTTCCAGGTAATAGCGGTCCTTGAACGTGCCGGGCTCGCCCTCGTCGCCGTTGATCGCCATCAGCCGCGGGCCCGGTTCGCCCAGCACCGCGCGCCATTTCCGTCCCGTCGGGAAGCCGGCGCCGCCGAGGCCGCGCAGCGAAGCATCGTCGAGCGCCTTGAGGAGATCGTCCTTCGACAGCTCGCCCGAGCGCAGCCGGCCCAGCAGCTTGTAGCCGCCGCCGGCGACGTAGGCATCGTAGTCGACATATTTGGGCAGATGCGCGTGAGTGTCGCCAGCCTTGGCCGCCGCCATCACGTTGGCGACGGTGGCGTGATCGACGAAGTTGTGACCGACTTCCGCGGCAGGCGCGGTATCACAACGACCGACGCAGGGCGCGCGCACGACGCGGATGCCGGGACCTGACGCACTCTGCAGATCCTCGAGCAGCTTCTCGCCGCCAAGCATCGCGCAAGTCAGCGAATCGCAGACGCGGATCGTCAGCGGCGGAATGTCGGGCTCGCCTTCCTTCACCACGTCGAAATGCGCATAGAAGGTGGCGGTCTCGAACACCTCGGCGAAGGCGAGCTTCATCTCGTCGGCGAGCGCGGCCAGATGCGCAGCCGAGATTTGATGGTACTTGTCCTGGATCAGGTGCAGATATTCGATCAAGAGATCGCGCCGCCGCGGCCTGTCGCCGAGCAACTTCTCGATCTCGTGCGCGGCCGTGGGATCGACCTGCCGCCCCTTGGGAGTCGCCTTGGCGCGTCGGCGCCCCTCGCCGGGATGCTCGAACGGGCGGACCTTGTGCACGTCGTGGCTCATCGATTCGTCTCGATCTCGTCTTTTAGAACGGCTCCAGTTCTAGCTTCTGGCATGCCAGATGCCAAGCAAATTCTCATGCTCTCGGAAGCAGTTAAGCGCGGCTCGAAAGGCAACCCTGGAACGCCGCCGGACACAGCCTTGCGTTCGTCTAACGCGCCAACTGATGGAACGAAGCCTGAATTGGTCTGGAGATCAATAAAGGCTTCCCATGCTGCGATAGCGAAATCGTATCGCGCTCCGGCTCCGAGGCTACGGCGGGAGCGCGCAAGCTGCGCTCCCGCCCGCGGCGAATGTGCGATCAGAAAATCTTGACCGCGCTCTCCAGCGTCTTCCAGACACCCCAGAGGAGAGGACCGCCGACGATCGCCCAGAAGAACGCCGCCTTGATGTCAAGCCCGCCAAATCCGATGCCGTAGGAGCCGTGCGGCCCCGCAGCCGCGGCGCTGGCGCTCGCTGCCTGCAACTTGGCGACGTCGGCCTCCTTCATGTGCCACTTCGAATCCACCGGCTTGATCAGGTAATTGCAGATCAGGCCCGCGATCAACATCGCACAGAGGATGTACATGGTGGTGTTGTAGAGTTGGTCGCGCGGCACGCCGGCCGCAAGTTGGAACTCGCGGATGTAGTTCACCACGACCGGGCCGATGATGCCGGCGGTCGACCACGCCGTCAGCAAACGGCCGTGGATGGCGCCGACGAACTGCGTTCCGAACATGTCGGCAAGATAGGCCGGCACGGTCGCAAACCCGCCGCCATACATCGACAGGATGATGCCGAATCCGGCCACGAACAGCAGCTTCGAGCCCATCGCCGCAAAGGTCGGCGCCAGCGCGTAGAGCACGATGCCGAGGATGAAGAACGTGTAGTAGGTGTTCTTCCGCCCGATCCTGTCCGACAGCGACGCCCAGAAGAAGCGGCCGCCGATGTTGAACAGCGACAGCAATCCGGCGAAGCCGGCGGCGATCGCGGCGATCTGCGCCTTCTGCCCGGCATCGAGCGCGTTGAAGCCGACTTCCGGCAAACCGATCAGCTTGCCGGCGAAGATCTCCTGAAGCATCGGCGAGGCCATGCCGATCACGCCGATACCCGCCGACACGTTGAGGCAGAGCACCCACCAGATCAGCCAGAACTGCGGCGTCTTGTGCGCGTCGTTGAGATGGACGTTGTTCTTCGAGATCATCGCGTTGGCCTTGACCGGCGGGGTCCAGCCTTCGGGCTGCCAGCCGGCCGGCGTCACGCGATAGGCGAAGGCGCCGATCATCATGAAGACGAAATAGACCACCCCCATCGTGACGAAGGTCTCCCAGACGCCGACGGAGGTCGGCGTCTTGAAGTAGTTGATCAAGAGATTGGCCAGAGGCGCTCCGATCATGGCACCGCCGCCAAATCCCATGATGGCCATGCCGGTCGCCATGCCGCGGCGGTCCGGAAACCATTTGATCAACGTCGACACCGGGGAAATGTAGCCGAGGCCGAGACCGACGCCACCGATCACGCCGCAGCCAAGCCACATGATCCAGAGCTGGTGGACGTAGACGCCGAAGGCACCGATCAGAAGCCCGCCGCCCCAACAGCAGGCAGCGACGACGCCCGCCTTGCGCGGACCGGCGCGCTCGAGCCAGCCGCCCCAGATCGCGGCCGAAACGCCGAGCAGGACAAAGAACAGCGTGTACATCCAGCCGAGGCTCGCGACCTTCCAGTCGCAGGTCGTGGTGAACAGCTCCTGCCACAGCGACATGTCGGGGCAGGCCTTCGGCGCCGCGACGCCAATTGCGCGCGACAGCGGTAGCCAGAACACCGAGAAGCCGTAGGCCATGCCGATGCACAGATGGATGCACAGCGCCGCCGGCGGCACCAGCCAGCGATTGAACCCGGCCGTCGCGATCGTGCGTTCACGATCGAGAAAGCCGGAAGCACCAACCGGTGCAAGAACGGTATCGGCACTCGTCATAAGCATTACCTCCCAAGCGCGGCCTTGCCGGCACATCGGTTTGAGACCAGGCATGCGTGCTCGCAGCCGCGCATGACGGGTCGGACTTCATGTCGAAGCGGAATGTCTGGTGCACATCGCCTCATGCGCACCGAGCAAGCAGCTGATCGCGGGTGATGTCCCTTCGCCTTGCGAGCAGCGTTGCAGTGACGGCTATCGCGCCCTCATCCCCTCAACACCCTGTCTTGAAATGAGCAACGCGCGTGCCAGAAATGGCATCATGACAATTCAAAGACTTCCCGCAGCGCAATGTGCTGCGTCGGACAGAATGTCCCGAGGTCCTTGGACAAAATGTCCAATCAGGTCGCTTCCGGCAGCCACACCGTGAATGTACTCCCGGAACCGACGCGGCTTTCGGCCGTGATCTGTCCGCCCTGGCGCTTGATCAGCGTCTGGCTGATGGAGAGGCCGAGCCCGGTGCCTTGCCGCCGCTTCGTCGTGTAGAAGGGGTCGAATATCTTTTCGATCACCTCAGCGCTCATGCCGATGCCGGTGTCGGCGACCTCGATGGCGACGCCCTGCTGGCCTTCGCGCTCGGCATCGAAGGAGCGGAGCGTCAGGGTTCCGCCTTCCGGCATGGCGTGGATCGCGTTGACGATGAGATTGACCAGCACCTGCTGCAACTCGTTGCTGTTCATCAGCACGAGCCGGTTGGCACGATCATCCCTGACCACGGCGATCTCGGTCTTGTTCAGAAGATGCTGCACCAGCGGCAGACAGTCGGAGATGACGCTTGCCGGTGCATGGCGCTCGACATAGCCGGCATATTCCTCCGGCCTCGCAAACTGCAACAGCTTGGTCACGATCTGACTGATGCGGTGAATCTGCTCGTCGAGCAGGCGAAACTCGACCTTCGCCTTGTCGGCATCGCCGCCGAACACGCTGCGGATGACGTCGAGATTGCCCTGCATCACCGCGATCGGATTGTTGATCTCGTGCGCAACGCCGGCGGTGATCTCGCCGATCGCAGCCAGCTTCTCGGACATGATGAGCTGCTTGGTGGTTGCCTCGAGCTTGAGATTGGCGTGCTCGAGGTCGCGGGTGCGCTCGCGCACGCGCACGTTCAGCTCTTCATTCCATTCGCGGAGTTGCCGGTCGCGTTCCTGGATCTGGTCGAGCAGGCTGTCGAGATGAACCGCGACGCGGCCGATCTCGTCGCCCAGTACCGGCATCTTGGTGCGGGCGGAGAGGTTCCCGCGCTCCACCTCGGTGATCGTCGCCGTAACGCGCTCCAGCGGCATGAAGATGGAGCTCGCCCAGCGCAGGAAGATCGGTACGGTCGCGGCGGTGATGATGATGAACGCCGCGATGATGATCACCAATGTCTGGTATTTGGCTTCGCTGAACGGCTTCTCCAGAAAGCCGACATAGAGCATGCCGACCCGCTTGCCGTAACTGTCCACCAGCGGCTCGTAGGCGGAGATGTACCAGTCATTGACCACGAAAGCGCTGTCGAGCCAGGTGCGCCCCTCGCCCAGCACGGCCGAGCGCACCGCCGCCGACACGCGCGTGCCGAGCGCGCGCCGTCCCTCGAACAGGCGGACGTTGGTCGATATCCGTACGTCGTCCAGGAACAGCGTCGCGGTGCCCTGGCTGCCCTCCGGCAGGCTCGCCGCGCGATAGACGAGATCGTTGATCGTGTCGATGAATTCGAGATTCTGGTTGAGCAATGTGCCGCCGACCAGCGCAGCGGCGCCACCGTCAGGCAGCATCGCCCGGCTGGCCGCATGCACGACCATGCCGCGCGTCTCCGTGCTGCGGTCGGTCGGCACCGCGTTCGGGGTCGGCACGAGGTCCAAGCGCGCGCGCTCGGCCAGGGCCGGCGAAATTGCGGCGAGTTCGTCATTGCCGAAAATGTCGACGCCCGTCGCAGGAGCCTGGCCCGACAGCGCCGACATGATGATCGGCCAGTCACTTCTCGGTCGATGCTGCAGCGGCGGCGACGAGGCCAGGACGTCGCCGTGGCCGTTGGCCAGATACAGGAAATCGAGGCCGATTTCCTTGCGGGTCTCGTCGAGCAGATCCTGCAGGGAGCCGCGCGCATCCGGCGCCAGCACCTCGTGGAAGCGGGCCGACAGGCTGAGCGCCCGGAGCTGGACGCCGGTCTTTTCGAGGATGCGGGCGAGATATTGGTGGGCGATGGTGAGATCGCCGTTGACCTTGGAGATCAGGGTCGCGTCGAATTTCGCGTTCCAGCGATAGATCGCAACGCCGAGCAGGAGCGGCAGGATGACCAGCATCGGCAGCAGCGCGATCGCGAGCAGCCGGAAGCGGACGGAGCGTCCCCGCACGGGCTCGCCGCTGCGGCCGCCAGCATCAGACATCCCACAACGCGCATTTGCGGTCGATGGTCTTGCGCGAGATGCCGAGGCGCCGCGCCGCCTCCTCGCGATTGCCATTGACCTCCTTCAGCACGCCGAGAATGTGACGGCGCTCGAGCTCCGCGAGACTGTCGGCAGGCGCCGACTGACCGTTGTCGCGGGGGCCGGCGAAATCGTCGGGGAAGGCGCCGAGGATCAGCGTGCGCTCGATCAGGTTACGCAGTTCGCGCACGTTGCCCGGCCAGTCATAGCTTGCGAGCGCCGCCCGCACCGAGGCGTCGATCGGCACCGGCGGCATGCCGAGCTGAGCCGAGAGCTTGCTCATGAAGATGGTGGCAAGCTCCTGCACGTCATCGCCGCGATCCTTCAGGAGCGGCAGGCGGATCTGCATCACGTTGAGCCGGTAGAACAGATCGGCTCGGAAACGTCCCTTCTCGACCTCCTTCTGCAGCTCGGCATTGGTTGCGAAGATGAAGCGCAGGTCGACCGGAACTTCGCGCTCGGAGCCGACCGGACGGACGCGGCGGTCCTCGAGCACGCGGAGCAGCTTGCTCTGCATCGGCAGCGGCAGCTCCCCGATCTCGTCGAGAAACAGCGTGCCGCCATGCGCATACAGGAACAGGCCCTCGCGCCCCGAATCGGCGCCGGTGAAGGCGCCCTTGATGTGCCCGAACAGCTCGGCCTCAATCATCTCGGGCGGGATCGCCGCGCAATTCACGGGCACAAAGGGCTTGTCGGCGCGATCGGACAGCGAGTGGATCGAGCGCGCGGCGACCTCCTTGCCGGTGCCGGATTCGCCGGTGAGGAGAACCGAGGTCGGCAGGCGCGCGACGCGGGCGATGGTCTCACGCACGCGCAGCGTCGCCGCCGACCGTCCGATCAGATTGTCACGCAGGAACGTGCGGTCGGACGAGGCACGCAAAGCGTAGCGCAGGACATAGTTCTCGCGCTGCAGGCGGACACGGTCGAGGCATCGTGCCACCGCGTTGAGGATCTGGTTGGAGCGGAACGGCTTCAGCACGAAATCGGCCGCACCGGCGCGCAGGGCCTGGATCGCGGTGTCGAGGTCGGCATAGGCGGTGATCAGGATGGCGTCGGCGAAAAAGCCGACGGCGCGCTGCTCGGCGAGCCAATCGACGCCGTTCTTGCCCGGCATGATGTTATCGAGAATGACGACGTCGTAGCGATTGGAATCGAGCTTGCGCGAAGCCTGGTCGGTATCGGCCGCCTCGTCCACCAGCTTGCAGCGTGGCGCCAGCGTGCGCACCAGGAAATTGCGCATGCCCGGCTCGTCGTCGACGATCAGGATGGAGGCCTGCGCCAGCGCGCTGAACTCCGGCCCTGCAGCTGCCTTGCCGAGCTTGACGGCAGGCTCGCGACCCACCGTGGGGTTTGCGGCTGCGCTTGCCCTCGATGTTGAGAAAGTCATGCCCGATGTTTAAGGTTTGAGATCATCCACCACAATAATCGGCGCCTTTCGCATTGCAGCGAAGCTCCGGCCGTTCCCCCAGGCGCAGCATAGTCAAACGTCCCCGCCGTGAATATTCGCCTTTCTACGGGGCGTCGCTCTTTTCGACCAGGAACACGATGCGCGTCTCGTTGCGCTCGGTGATCTCGACCTTGTCGCCGGTCTCGCGAATCAGGTTCGGAATGTCAATCACCGACAAGGGATCGGTACAGTGAACCTCGAGCTGATCACCCGGCTGCAAAGGCTTGAGCGCCTTGCGCGTCTTGAGGGCGGGCAGCGGGCATTTCAGTCCGGTGAGATCGAGCGTCGTTCTGGCCATGGCCGCAACATGGCGGGACGAAGCGATGGCGTCAACGGAAGGGCCCTAGAGCAGGTCGGCGTAGGACAGGAAGCCCACGTCCTGTCCCGGCTCGACATTGGTGATGTCCTCGCCGAGTTCGACGAGGCCGTCAGTCTCGACCAGCGAGGACAACAGCCCGGCTCCTTCGCGCGGGAACTTGATCGCCTCGAGGCCGCCGTCCTCAGCGCGGCGCAGCGAGGCGCGCACATATTCGCGCCGCCCGGCCTTCTTCTTGTAAGTGAACGCCGCCCGCAGCGGGATGGGCGTCAGCGGCTCCGGCAGGCCTCCCCCCAGCGCCAAGGCCGTCGGTCGCACCACATGGACAAACGTCACGAAGCTCGCGACGGGATTGCCCGGCAATCCGATCAGCGGCACGCCGTCGATGATACCCATCGCCACGGGACGGCCGGGCTTGATCGCCATCCGCCACAGCACCAGCGAGCCGACGCTCTCGACCGCCGCCTTGACGTGATCCTCCTCCCCGGTCGAGACGCCGCCGGTGGTGAGGATCAGGTCGTGGTGACCTGCGACCTGCTTCAGGCCGCTCGCAAGTGACGTTCGCTCATCCCGCAGGATGCCGAGGTCGCTGACCTCGCAGCCGAGCCGCCGCAGCATCGCCATCAGCATGAAGCGATTGGAATCGAACAGCTGCGAGGCGGAGCGCGGCTCGCCAGGTGAAGCCAATTCGTCGCCGGTCGAGAACACGGCGACGCGGATGCGCCTGACGACGTCGAGCCTCGTCAGGCCGAATGCGGCGGCGAGCGCGACATGCTGCGGCCGCAAGCGCTGGCCGCCGCGCAGCGCGACGTGACCTTGCGGAATGTCCTCGCCTGCGGGACGGACATTGGCGCCGGGCTTCAGCCCCGGCCGCAACACGATCTTGCCGGACTCATCGATGCGGACGTCCTCCTGCATGAAGACGGTCTCGGCATCCGGCGGCATCGGCGCGCCGGTGAAGATCCGCACGGTGTGGCCGGGCTTGATTGGCGCTTGCGCAAGCCCGCCGGCCTGGATGCGACCGTCGAGCGGGAACGCCTGCTCCGCAGCTTGCGGAAGGTCGGCGTTGCGCACGGCATAGCCGTCGACCGCGGAGTTGGTGAACGGCGGCAGCGGCAGTGGCGCCGCGATATCGCGCGCGAGCACGCGCCCGTCGGCATCGACCAGCGCAACAGTCTCGAGATCGGTGATCGCGTTGACGCGTGTCGTGATGAGGCCGACGGCTTCGTCGACCGACATCATCGGGCCGCCGAAGGCAAAGCAATCGTCCGATAATTGCGCCATGGTGCCTCGTCAGCGTATCGCGGTGCTTCTTGCCACCACTTCCTCGACCGGCATCGCCGCAAGCAGCAGCAACGCGGCTACAGCAGGGATATCATCGAGATGGACGGTCGGCAGCCGGGTTTCAACCGCGGTGTCGGTCGCAATCCCGGCAATTCCGGGATCGTCGGGAAAGAGCAGCGGTTTGCCGTTCGCGGCACGATGCACCTCGATCTTGCGATGCGGCTCGCGCTTGAAGCCCTCGACCACGACGACATCGACCGCGGAGAGCTTCTCGAGCAGCTCCGGCAGCCGCGGCTCCGCCGCCCCGCGCAACTCATGCATCAGCGCCCAGCGCTTTGACGAAGCGACCAGCACCTCCGCCGCGCCGGCCTCGCGATGGCGCCAGGAATCCTTGCCGGGCACATCGACGTCAAACTGGTGATGCGCATGCTTGATCACGGAGACGCGCAGGCCTTGCACGTTGAAATGCGGGATCAGCCGCGTCAACAGCGTGGTCTTGCCCGCACCGCTCCAGCCTGCAAGGCCGATGACTTTCATAACCGTTCGATCTCCGCCAACGGCTCGCCAGCCGATGGAACCCGCCGGCCGTCATTGCGAGCGCAGCGAAACAATCCAGACCGTCACTGCGGATATTATTCTGATTGCTTCGCTGCGCTCGCAATGAGACGAGGCGGCATTTCGCTCTCTTGCCGCCATGCTTATATCGGCTTGACCCGAATGTCATGCTAACCTCGCCGCCATGATGAAGATCGACAAAGCCCCGGTACCCCTGATCGTCCCCAATCCGAACGACCCGCGCCTGACCCAGAGCGTGACCGGCACTGACCAGACCGGCGCCAGGGTCGAGATCAAGGTCCCGATGGAGCGGCCACTGACGCTCTACCTGAATGCCCAGGAGATCGTCACCATGATGACGATCGGCGATTACCCCGAATATCTGGCGCTCGGCTATCTGCTGAACCAGAACATGCTGAAATATAATGACGTGGTCACCGAGGTCGAATACGACGACGACCTCCAGGTGGTCGTCGTGCGCACCGAGCACCACACCAATTTCGAGGCCAAGCTGAAGAAGCGCACGCAGACCTCGGGCTGCGCGCAGGGCACCGCCTTCGGCGACCTCTTGGAGGCGGTCGAGAGCGCCGCGCTGCCCAAGGCGGAGCTGCGCACCTCCTGGCTCTACCAGATGACGCAGACCATCAACACCATGCCCTCGCTCTACCTTGAGGCCGGCGCGATCCATGGCTGCGTGCTGTGCAAGGAGGGCACGCCGCTCTGCTACACCGAGGACGTCGGCCGCCACAATGCCGTCGATAAGATCGCAGGCTGGATGTATCGCCACGGCGTCGATCCCTCCGACAAGATCCTCTACACCACGGGACGCCTCACCTCGGAGATGGTGATCAAGACCGTGCGCATGGGCATTCCAATCCTGGTCTCGCGCTCCGGCTTCACCGCCTGGGGCGTCGACCTCGCCAGGCAGGTCGGGCTGACGCTGGTCGGCCGCACCCGCGGCAAGCGCTTCATTGCGCTCGCGGGCGAGGAGCGCATCGTCTACGACCAGAACCTCGCCTATGTGGAAGAGGAGTCCGCCAAGCACAAGCGCAAGGGTGAAGGCGGTGACGACTGACATCCCCGCCACGAGTGTTCCTTCGACTCTTGGCGTGCTGCTCGCCGGCGGCCTCGCGCGGCGCATGGGCGGCGGCGACAAGCCGATGCGCACCATCGGCGGCCGCACCATTCTGGAGCGCGTGATCGCGCGCCTTTCGCCCCAGTGCAGCGGGCTGATCCTCAACGCCAACGGCGATCCCGCCCGCTTCGCCGCGTTCGGCTTGCAAGTCGTCGCCGACGACGTGCCCGGCTTCCCCGGCCCGCTCGCCGGCATCCTCGCCGCGCTCGACTGGACCGCGGCGAACCGGCCGGCGATCGAATGGGTGCTCAGCGCCGCCGGCGACTGCCCGTTCCTGCCGCGCGATCTCGTCGCACGGCTACATGACGCGCGCGCGCGTGAGAACGCGCAGCTCGCGGTCGCCGCATCAGGCGAGCAGTCGCATCCGGTGATCGGCCTGTGGCGCGTCGCCTTGCGCGACGAACTGCGCCACGCCCTTGTCGTCGAAGACCTCCGCAAGATCGACCGCTGGACGGCACGCTATCCGCTGGCGACGGTGACATGGCCGACCGAGCCGCTCGATCCATTCTTCAATGCGAACACGGTCGAGGACATTGCCGAGGCCGAGCGGCTGGCGGCGCTGGATGAGGCGTCCTAAGGCGGTGCATTGAGCTCTGGCCGTGACCCGGGATAGACCCAGCTGGTATCTACGCGGGCCGGAAGCCCGCGCGCTCGAGTGCTACGCGCGCCGCGTCCGAGCCGAGCGCATCGAGAAAGGCCTGCACTGCCGGCCGGTGTTTGCGCGCCGTCACCAGCGCGAAGTCATAATGCTCTTCCGCCAGCGGAATGAAGCCGAGGCTGGCCGCATGGGCGACCGGCGCGATCGTCATGCCCCAGTCGGCGCGGCGCTGGGCGACGGCCGCCGCCACCGCATTGTGCGAACGCGGCTGGTTCCAGTAGCCGTCCGGCCGTACGCCGCCGAGCAGCCGGTCGATCAGGATGCGCGTGCCGGCGCCCTGGTTGCGGTTGACCATGATGCAGCTGGAGTCCGCGAGCGCGGCAGCGACCGCATCCTTCGCGTTCAGGCCCTGGAAGCGCGTGTCGCCCTTGCGGAAGACGATGCCCTGCATCCGCCGCCAGCCTGGGACGAGCTCGAGCCCGTCGACGAGATAAGGCGTGTTGTAGGTCTCGCTCCTGTCGTCGAACAGGTGGATCGGCGCGAGATCGCATTCGCCGCGCTTGGCCGCTGCGAGGCCGCCGAGGCTGCCGACCGCAATGGAACGCACTGTCAGGCCGGCATGCGCGAGTTGTGCGGTGACGAGATCGAGGCCGGTGCAATGGCTGCCGACAATGACGAGATCGGGCACCCGCACATGCGGCGTGAATAGCGTCACCTCTGTCGCGGTCCCAGCCGGCATCTGATCGGCGAGCGCGTCGATGCGCAGGAATCCATCGGCCTGCGCGAACGACGTGATCGCACCAGAGCCCTTGCCGGAGGGATAGGCGATCAGGCCATCCCTGCCCTGGACCAGCGAGACCATGACGAATTCGGTGCGGCCGAGCTCGGAGGCGATGCGCACCGGCACGGTCGCGCTGACCTTGGCATCGGAGCGCGGCGGCAGGCCGGCCATCCTGCGCAGCACCGGCACGATCATATCGTGGAAGGTGAACATCGCCGAGGTTGGAAAGCCCGGCAGTATCACCACCGGCTTGCCGTCACAGACCGCAAGACAAAGCGGCTTGCCGGGCTTGAGCGCCACACCATGCGCAATGATGCCGGGCGCGCCGAGTCGGCCGATGATGCGATGGGAGAGATCGCCCGCGCCTTTCGACGTCCCCCCCGACAGCACCAGCATGTCGGCATCCGCAAGCGCGCTGCGCATGGCGGCTTCGAGCCTGGCTTCATCGTCGGGAATGGCACCGAGGAAAACGGCCTCGCCACCATTCTCGTCGACCGCGGCCGCGACGATGGCGCCGTTGGTATCGTAGATTTCGGCAGGTCCGAGCGGCTGGCCGGGCTGAACCAGTTCGTCGCCGGTGGAGATCACGGCAACCCGCGACCGGCGCGCGACACTCACCTCGGCAATGCCGCAAGCCGCCAGCATGCCGATCTCGCGCGAGCCCATGACGGTGCCGGCGCGCAGCAGCGCCTCGCCGCGCGCGATGTCGGATCCGGCGTATGAGACGAACTGCCCCGGCGAGACGGCGCGACGGACATCGATCGCATCCGGCCCGGCCGGCTGGGTGTGCTCGACCATGACCACGGCATCGGCGCCGCGCGGCAGCGGACCGCCGGTGGCAATCGGCGTCGCAGTCCCGGCGGCCACCTGCAGCGACGGCGCGGTGCCGCAATGAATTGTCTCGCCATTCAACGCAAGGCGCACGGGCGCGCCCTCGCCGGCCGCCGCAAGGTCGGCAGAGCGCACGGCAAAGCCGTCGACATTGGAGCGGTCGAACGGCGGCACGTCTATCGACGCGGTAACGTCCTCGGCGAGCGCCGCGCCGAGCGCAGCGGCGAGCTTGCGCGTTTCGCTGCGAAGCGCGCGCGGCAACAAGGCCGCCTCGAAGCGCGCCAGGGCCTCCTCGCGCGAGAGGATCTTGAGGAACTGCTCCTGTTCGAGCGCGCTGCGGTCTGGTGATTTCGGGATCATCGTCATGCCAGGACCCATATCACTCCCGCATCAGATGGGCATCCACCGGCGTACCTGCCGCAAATCCCTCGTGACTGGCAGGAATGAGCAGCCATGCGTCCGCACCGGCGATGGCCTGAAACGGCCATTCTCCGACGGCAAGCGGCAGCCAGGCACGATGTTCCTCGGCCAGCAAGGCGATCTCAGCGATGCCGACACTGGATGCGATTTTTCGCGCGAGCGGCAGGGACACTTTTAGTCGCGGCCGACGCGCCGACAAACGGTCGACGAGCGGCAGCACGAGCGCGAGCCACGCCGCAAGCGCAGAATCGGGCGAGCCGGGCAGGGCGACGACGGGAACTCGTCCGAGCTGTCCGACCGCGGCGGTGCGCCCGGGCTGGAGCGCAAGGCCGTGCGCCATCACCTCGCCGCGCTGCGCCAGGGCCGTGATGGCGGCGTCCTGTCGGCCGACGCCGCTACCGCCGATGGACAGCAGAAGATCGCAGGAGGACGCATCAAGCACGTCGGCAATCGATGCTGCATCGCGTGCACGAGCTTGACGCGTTTCCGTGTTCAATCCCGTGGCGCGCGCGATCCCGGCGATCAGATGCATCGTTGCCGTTGCGCCCGGCACGTTCACGATGTGCAGCCGGGGCCGCCGCACGCCGATTTTCTGCAGGCCCGCAACGCGCGCGAGCAGCAGATCCGTCGCACCGATCGGACAGCCCTCGGCACCGGCAGGCGTGCGTTCCACGATGTCGCTACCGGCGCGCCGAACGCCCTGCCCCGGCACGCCCTCCGCCAGCACCTGGGCGAGCGGCCCCGCCACCTCCACCGCGTCGGCATCGAGCACACAATCGCAGCCCGCAGGCATCGCGTCGCCGGCCTCGACCCACGACGGCACTTTAGTCAAAGGCAGCGGCGAGTAAGCGGACGCACCGACGAGATCATTGGCGGATAACGCCCAACCGTCTGCGGCCGCAATGTCGCGCGAAGGATAGGCGGCAGGCAGCGGAGTGCCCGCCGCGATGCAGCCGATCGCGTCCGCCAGCGGCACCTCCACCGGCGCGACGGGATCAACGCCTCGCAGCAAAGCGGCGAGTGCGGTGTCGAGCGGCGTGAGCGAGGACGGCCGGCGCTGGGTCATGCGCCATGATGGATCACGCATCGTCCGGTTTGGCAACCGCCGGCGACGACGGCCTCAGCCGCCGGACCTGTCCGAATTGGGGAAGAACAGCTGCTGCCCGTCGACCTTGTAGCCGGCGATCGCTGTCTGCCCTTCCGGCGACGTCAGCCAGTCGATGAAGGTCTGCGCGAGGTCCTTCTTCACGTTCGGGAACTTCTCGGGGCTCACGAGCATCACGCCATACTGGTTGAGCAGTCGCCGGTCGCCTTCGACGACGATGTCGAGATCGCCGCGATCCCTGAAGCCGGTCCAGCTGCCGCGATCCGACAGCACATAGGCGTTTGCCGCACGCGCGGCCTCGAGCGCCGCGTCCATGCCCTGCTTGGCCTCGCGATACCAGGCTCCCTTGGCGCTCGCGATGTCGATGCCGGCGACGATCCAAAGCGCGAGTTCCGCGGCGTGAGTGCCCGACCGATCGCCACGCGTCACGAACGGCGCGCCCTTGGCTTCGATCGCCTTCAGCGCCGTCGCGATGTCCTTGCCCTTCACGCCCGCAGGATCGGTCTTCGGCCCGATCAACACATAATCGTTGTACATCACGTCGTAGCGCTTCACGCCAAAGCCGTCGGCAACGAATTTCTCCTCCTGAGGCCTCGCGTGCATCAGCACGACGTCGACCTCGCCCCGTCGCGCGCCATCGAGCACTTCGTCGGCGCGCCGTGCGATCACGGTGACGTCGATGCCGGTCTTGTCGCGGAAGATCGGCAGCAGATAGTTGAGCAGGCCGGACTCCTGCGTCGCCGTCGTCGTCGCGAGGACTATGCCGCGGTCCTGCGCGGACGACGCGGCAACGCCCGCAGCAAGGCCGCAGAGAAGCGCGACGGCAACGGATAGGCGGCCCATGATCAAGTTCCCCACTGGCTATGACGCGATCATGATGATCGATTGCGCCGCACTCGTGACGCGCTTGCGCTGCTTAGCCGGGAAACTTCGGCAACGCAGAGCGCTCTGGGATCGTTCACAAAATCAGAAATCGCGCGTGCGGATGTGTTGCAAAGCAGCGAGATGATCGGGCATGGTTCCCGCGCCGAACTGGTCCGCGCCGGCCAGGCCTTGCTCCGCTTCCTGAACGAACGGCGGCTGCGCCAGCGTGCCGAGGAGCTGACCGGCTACGATCCCTCGCCCGCGCGGCTGATCCGCTTCGCGGCCTGACGTTGACGCCCGCCCCCAAACAGTTGCAAAAGAAACCAATTCAGCCGGGCATACCCGGACGCAACACCGGCCAACGAGCCGGCTCAGGGGAGGACAGCGTGAACCCAACCAGATTTGGACTGCCGGTCGCGGCCGCCTTGACGGCGGCGCTGCTTTCAGGTGCGGCGTCGGCGCAGGTTTCCGACGACGTCGTCAAGATCGGCGTGCTCACCGACATGAACGGCCCGGCCTCGGCGCCGACCGGCCCGGGCTCGGTGACGGCGGCGCAAATGGCGATCGACGATTTCGGCGGCACCGTGCTCGGCAAGCCGATCAGCGTCGTGATCGGCGACCACCAGCTCAAGGCCGATGTCGGCGGCGCGATTGCGCGGCGCTGGTACGACGTCGACCACGTCGACCTGATCGTCGACGTGCCGGTCTCGGCGGTCGGGCTCGCGGTGCAGAACATCGCCAACGAGAAGAAGCGGCTGTTCATCACCCACTCCACCGGCACCGCGGATTTCCACGGCAAGTTCTGCTCGCCTTACGCGATCCAATGGGTGTTCGACACCCGCGCGCTCGCGGTCGGCACCGCGGACGCCGTGGTCAAGCGCGGCGGCGACAGCTGGTTCTTCATCACCGACGACTACGCCTTCGGCCATTCGCTGGAGCGCGACGCCTCCGCCGTGGTCACCGCAAATGGCGGCAAGGTGCTGGGCTCGGTGCGGCCGCCGCTGGCAACGCCGGACCTCTCCTCATTCGTGCTGCAGGCGCAGGCCTCCAAGGCCAAGATCATCGGCATTGCCGCCGGTCCCCCCAACAACATGAACGAGATCAAGACCGGCGCCGAGTTCGGCGTGTTCAAGGGCGGCCAGCAGATGGCGGCGCTGCTGGCGCTGATCACCGACATCCACGGCCTCGGCCTGCAAGCGGCGCAGGGCCTGCTCCTGACCACGTCGTTCTACTGGGACATGGACGACAAGACCCGCGAATGGTCGAAGCGCTATTTTGCCAAGATGAACAAGATGCCGTCGATGTGGCAGGCCGGCGTTTATTCCAGCGTGATGCACTATCTCAACGCCATCAAGGAGACCGGCACCGACGATCCGCTCAAGGTCGCGGCCAAGATGCGCGAGAAGCCGATCGAGGATTTCTTCGCCCGCAACGGCAAACTGCGCGAAGACAATCTGATGGTGCACGACCTCTGGCTGGTGCAGGTGAAGATGCCGGAGGAGAGCAAATATCCGTGGGACTATTACAGGGTCCTCACGACCATCTCCGGCGACAAGGCGTTCGGTCCGCCGGACCCGGCATGTGCGCTGGTGAAGAAGTGACGAGGTAGCCGTCATCCCGGGGCGGTCCGCAGGACCGAACTACGGTGCGCAATTGCGCACCTGAGAATCTCGAGATTCCGGGTTCGCGCTCCGCGCGCCCCCGGAATGACCGCTACGCGGTCACTTCACCACGCCGATCTCGCGAAAGTACTTCATCACGCCCGGATGGATCAGCTGCACCTTCGGCGCGGCCGCGACCGTGTTCGCGGCCGTGGTCTCGCAGGCCTGCGCGAGCTTCCTGCAGAACGTCGCCTCGATACCGTGCAGCGTCTTCGCGAGCCGATAGGCGACATCGTCGGGCAGATCCTCGCGCGTCAGCACGAAGCTCCACGAGCCGAGCGAAGCGATCGGCTCGGACTGTTGCGGGTAGCTGCCGGCCGGCACGGTGAGCGGCTTCAGGAACGCATGCTTGGCGCGGATGCGCGCGATCTCTTCGGCATTGGGCGCGATGAAGCGCGCGCCCGATGCGCTCGAGGCGACCGCGGCAAAGCCGGGCCAGCCGATGCCGGCGCCCCAGAACGCGGCGACGCGGCCGTCCTCGACCATCGCTGGGCCGTCGCCGGCGCGGTCGAGATAGATCGCCTTGAAGTCCTCGTCCTGGTTCAGGCCGAGACCATCGAGTACATAGCGCGCCAGGATCGGCAGGCCGGAGCCTTTGGCGCCGAACGCGACGGGCTGGCCAACGAGATCGCGAATGGTCCTGTAGGGACTGTCCGCGCGCACCACGAACATGCCGGGGTTGGAATAGATCGCCGTGAGAATCTTCAAGCGTACCGGCGCACGGCCGATGCCGGCGAAGGCCTCATAGGCCGGCTCGCCCGCGACCAGCGCAAGATCGAGTTCGCCTTTCTCCAGCAGCGGGATGTTCTCGTTGCTGCCCTTGGTGTTGCGCGGTGCGATGGAAATTTCCGGATCGGCCGCGTTCATCACCTCGGCGAAGGCATTGCCATAGAGCGGGAAGCCGCCGCCGGGTGTCGCGGTGCCGAGGCTGAGAGTAGCGGTCGGAATGGCCGTGCCTCCGGTTTGGGCGGCGGCGGAGCTGGCGAGCAGCGCCGCACTGATGAGCATCATCGCGAATCTCATGGTCGTTCCCGGCGGGCCTGCGTCAACATCGACTTGCGGCGATGTAGGCAGCGGCGCGTTTTTGTGAAAGCATGCCCTCCAACGACAATAAAGCAATGGGAGGCGTCATGTTGCGAATTTTGCGTAACGGTGTTTTCGGGCTCGCAGTTCTCTTAGGTCTTTTCAGCGCCACCCCTCCCGCCGCCGCCGGCTACCCCGACCGTCCCGTGCACTGGCTGATCGGCTTTGCCGCCGGCGGCCCGGTCGACATCGTGGCGCGGATCATGGCGCAGTGGCTGTCGGACCGTCTCGGCCAGCAATTCATCGTCGAGAACCGCACCGGCTCCGGCGGCAACATCGCCGCGGCTGCCGCGATCAATTCGCCGCCGGACGGCTACACGCTGCTGTTCGTCGCGCCCAACAACGCGATCTCGACCTCGCTCTACAAGAAGCTGCCGTTCGACTTTTTGCGCGACACCGTGCCGGTGGCCAGCATCATGCAGCTCACCAACATGCTGGTCGTCTCCAACGCGTTTCCGCCGAAGACGGTCCAGGAGTTCATCGACTATTGCAAGGCCAATCCCGGCAAGATCTCCTTTGCCTCGTCCGGCAACGGCACCTCGGTGCACATGTCGGCCGAGCTGTTCAAGGTGATGACGAAGTGCGACATGGTGCACGTGCCCTATCGCGGCTCGGCCATCGCCTTCCCCGACATCATCTCCAACAAGGTGCAGCTGATCTTCGACAATCTGCCCTCGGCGATGGAGCAGGTGAAAGGCGGCAATGTCCGCGCGCTCGGCGTGACCTCGCCGCAGCGCTGGCCGAGCGTGCCCGACGTGCCCGCGATCGCCGAGACCGTGCCGGGATTCGAATCGGTCGGCTTCTACGGCATCTCCGCGCCGAAGGGCACGCCGCCCGAGGTGATCGAGATCCTCAACAAGGCCGTCGGCGAAGCGCTGAAGGACCCCAAGCTGGTCGCGCGCCTCACTGAGGTCGGCGGCCTCCCCAAGCCGATGACGCCCGCCGAGTTCGGCAAGCTGGTCGCGGACGAAACCGAGAAGTGGCGCAAGGTGGTGGAGTTCGCCGGGGTCTCCGTGGACTAGGCGGCGGCCCGTCCGCTTGCTTGCGAGACATCTGTGGGGACCGTGCGGTCCCCCTCAGACAAAAAGTCGAAAAACAACCCCATGCACAGTAGACGAGGCCAGCAATTACAAGGGGTTACGGAAGCACGAAACGAGCCTTGCCGTAAGCTCGATTTGACCCGTCGGGCAAAACAGGACTATAAGGGCATCATCGCAGATTTCGGGTATTCAAAAATTCGGGCGCTGGCGCTCCTTCCGCCGGCGCGATGAGATTTGGATGAATCGTCATCGCGCTTTAGGTTGTTGTTTACGCATGACCTTTCCGGAAAACCGCTTCGCACTTTTCCGGATCATGCTTTGGCGCCAGCATTGCACCCCCGCCTTCATCCCTGTAAACGAACCGCGCACCGTTGCCGGCCGCGTGTTCCCGCGAGCCGCCTCGCGGCGGGGCCTGTAGCTCAATGGTTAGAGCCGGCCGCTCATAACGGTCTGGTTGCAGGTTCGAGTCCTGCCGGGCCCACCAATGAAATCAGTGACTTACAGGCCAAGTTTCGTTTCATCGGAAGCACCGCACCAGATATCGCACCAGATACGTGCGCTTTTCGTTCGCTGGCTGGGTAGCACTTGGCGATTCTGTCGACGGCATCGGACAAATCGTCGGGAATGTGATGGCCATACGTGTTGAACAGCACCTCAAGCTACATCCCGAGATACTCCGCTGCCTGCCACGGATCCGCGCCTCGCTGCATGAGCCAAGTCGCTGAGGCCTGTCGCAGCGTAGCACCGATGGATGCTCGTAACTGGACGCGGCGGTAATCGCTCCCTTGTCTCGAGGAGCCCTCGTCCAACGACAACGCAGGCATAAGGGAGGGACTCGTTCCCCAACATGCCAACGCGAGCGCGGATACCTCGGTCCGGTAGCTTTGGCCGGCGCGACCCACGTTTCTGGTTTCAGCCTCCTGCAGGCCAAGCAGGCGGCCGCCGTCGACCCCGCCGAGCCGTCGTCGTAGCGCGGAAAAACTCGCGGCGAGCGTCGAAATTCGGAAGGTCGTCGACAGATCGCCCGTCGAGAACGCGCCGCTGCTTCCGCCGGCTGGCCCACGCCGCTTCGCTGACGATGTTTCCGGAGGCGTTCGCGTAGTCCCACAGAGCCGGGAAGGACGCGCGCGACAACAGCACGCCGTTTTCCTTGACGTAGCCGGGAGGCGCGCTCGTACTGTTGACGTAGATCGTCGACCCGACCGGCATCGCGTCGTTCGACATCGAAGGAGCGCCGTAGTCAGTTACAAGTGACGAGCGTCGTTTTGATGGAAAGCAGACGCTGTCGTTTGATAAGCTGGTTAATGAGGCGACTTGTTGGAAGGCAAAGGCTCGAGGGATTGGGATCTTTGGTATTGGGACGACGTTCGACTGCCATGCGACCTTTCACCCTATTCGGATCTAAAGCTGATCAATAGAGAGCAGGTTGTTGATGGGAAGATTCAACCACGCAAGAGCTTCAAAGGCCTCTCATGGCTCGGTCCAAGCGGAAGAGTTTCGACTAACTTGAAGCAATGAAGAAAAGCAACTACGTGGCCTCGTGAGAGCCAGCGGCATCGGACAGCGCCAGTGAACCAAACTGGCCACGCAGTAGGCGCGCAAGCGGCCGGATCTCGTGCGGGAGGATCCGTGCCCAGGTGAGCCGACAACGAATTGCGCACTAAGGTGGAGTGCGCCACAACAATCCGCGCGAAATGTGGATTGCTCCACGGCCAGCACCTACACGATCATGTTGCGTCGGGTGGAGCGCGTGAGAACTTCACCCGCAGACAGCAATCGTTTCCTCCAATTCGCTTGCAATAGGTTGCTGAAATGTTTTTTATGACTTTTTTTCGCGCCAAGTGACTTTATCTCCGCGCCATGGATCTCAGCGATACCCAGAACTACGCGATTCAGGCAAAGCTAGCAGGTGAATAGGCGCGACTGTGTGTTCGCCGGCGTCAGATTTGCTGAAGTCGATGGACCGCTCTTGTACGTCTATGCGAAGGACGAAGCACCGCTGCGGAGATTGAGGATGACTTCGCTTTGGTGATTGCTGACTTAGCTACAGAGATCTTGAAACAGGTGATTGAGGTCATCGTCGTGCTGCCTAAGAGTCCTTCAGTAGCAGCACCCCGCTCCCGTCGAAGCGCAAGCATCGCTCAGATTTGTGGCCCGAACCATGCCCGTAATGAAACATAGCGCCAAGTCTCCATTGTGAACGTGGCCAGTCATCGGGCCCGCTAGGGGCGGATTGGATCTCGGAACATAATGCTGATTGGCTCGATTGCCGCGGCGGAGTCGAGCCGCAGTTTCCCCTGCCTGCGGACAATGCCTGGAGGTTTATTGATTGTCCCGACCGGCTCTTAGCTGGGATAAAGACGTGCGCCCAAACTTCTCCTCTCTGCTGAACGACCACCTGGTAGGCGCCACCGAATCGGTCCCGGGAAGTGTTGGCAATGCTTAAAGCGCGCTCCTCGTCCGTCTCCAGAGCTATCTTTCGAGCGAGCATGACGTCGCCCTCGACCAAGCCACCCAGCGGGACGAAACACCAGCCCGTGCCGAGCCGCCCGTACTCGTCGAGCTCGTTGAAATTCCCGGATGTTCCCTGCCGGATGCGGTAACGCTTCCCGCTATCGCATCCTACCACATCGAAGTACCCCCTGGTATCGAACTCTGCCCTTTGCTCAGGCGAAAGCCAGGAACGCAGCAGTCGCAGCGCACAAGCCTGAATCGTCTTCTCGGCCTTAGCTGCATGATAAAATCTGCCAATCGGGACGCTTCGATGGAGCGACAGGCCGATGCGTTGAAGCCTTCTCGTCACCAGATCATCACCCGCCCACGAGCCGCGGGAAAAACAGTGTCTCTTCGGCAGTCGGATCGAACGCGGTGATCCTGGTTATCTCACCGGGCCCCTTCCGCACCGCCGCTGTATATCCTTTGAAGGCAAATTGCAGAAAACGCTTCTCCGCCTCTGCCAATGCTTCTGCATTGGATTCGTCGAAGAAGTGCTGGCTGTCGCCGCTGTGATCCATCACGATTTGGATTGCCATGCTGAGGCTCCCGATTGCACTTCAGAAGGAATGTGAAAGCCGACGTCTCGTTCCTAAGTTCGCAATTGACAGCTGTGAGACTTTCCACATTGCGGGCACCGCGTTGCGCTGGGTGCGGATCGCTGGCCGAAAAAAACGGCCCCAGCACAACCCGCCGGAGCCGTTGGAGGCCTCGACAGTAATGGGGGGCCGCCGAGGCATGCTAAGGTCTAGGAAGATCCGGCAATCAGGTATGTATGCCTTTGGATATAACCGGTGCCTCAATCGCTCTCTCCGAGTGACCGACAGGCTTTGCTTTTCCACACCCACAAGAGGCTGTAGCTCGCGCGGGTTCGAGGCCACCATCGATCTATAATTTGCGAGGTACTTGTGATGCCGCTTAAATGGCGGCATGCCTCGCCCAGTCCGACGCCCCAAGCCCACGCATGCTGACGGTCGGCCGTACAAGATCACCCGCTGGGCTGATGACGTCCTGCTGTCAGATCTCGAGCCGCGGTTTGTCCGTCAGGGGTGCGGCTCTCGGGGAGCCGACGTTCGGCCCCGACTTCGAGTGCGGCGATGCACGACTTGCAATCCTAGACCACCCGGGCAGTGATCAATTCAGATCGAAGTCACAGGTGCAAACCGATAATAAACCGGATGGCGAAGAATGAGCCAACGGCGACAACAGCCGTCGCACTGATCGCAAACAGGACTCTCCAAGTCTCGTCCAATCGACGCCTCGTACGGAAACGGCGCCCGTGGTGGCCCCAGCATCGGGCCGGGGGGCATGATGATGCTGGGGCCTCCGGACAGGCTCTTGCCTCCTGGGACAGAGGCCGTCACCCGCGAGACACAAGCACATTTCCGATCAGCTGTTTCTTCGCTTTCCGATTATTCACGGATGTGTATCCAAATTCCCACAGCTCTGCTGATAAAGGGGAGGGCCGCAGGCGCCGCTCTGGTACGACCCTTGCGGCCGGCGCCGCGACGTTCCGCACAATCGGCGCGGCACTCTTCAGGGCTCTAAGATGTCGCTCGTGTCGGATCAAGCTTCCTGCGTTCCCGCAGGCGAACATACGGTTCCGAAATCAATGTCATTCGACGGATTGCACCTTGAGAGCGAACATGGCACGGCTTGTTTCCGAGCCCCAATGCTCCCGGCTGCCGATCCAATTGCGGGTCAGAGCGCCGGGGACGCAAAAGTTCCAAATTCCGAACTGGCGAAATGATTCGCGACTGGCAGCGTACATGTGTTAGAAAATTCCCGGAGCTGGCGCATATTCTACTTGTTCTACTTAGATCCTCTTTTACCCAGCAATGTTTTGAGAAGTGGCCGCAGCAGGACGACTGCTGCGGCGTTTTGCTGACAGCCGCTCCGGCCGAACGTTTTCCGTTCAATTGACAACTTTGTGGTTCGTTGCCGTTGGAGACAATACCTATGCCTGAAGAAAATTGCGTGATTGTCCGTGCTGCCGGGAGGCAACTGGACCTTTTGCGCGACGAAGCCTTTCGTATCGCGAAAGGTGCAAATGTTGGCTGGTGGACAGACCGCGCGCAGGTCGGCACTAAGTTCTGCTTTGAAGACGCCAAGGCAAAAGCGTCATTCGCGGCGGCCTGCAACAACCTCGGTATTCCGTACAGAGAAAACTAGTCAACGAAAAACCCGCCGGCCTCGATAGCCAGCGGGTTCTCAATGCCCATGCGTACCGCGGTACTCGTCACCAATCCGCGATGATCTATCGTAAGCGGGATCGGTTGATGCCCGGTTACCGCTCGACGCCGGTGGGTCATGAGGCGCTGCCAGTCTCGTTTTTTGGGTCCTCCGCCGCAGCAACGCGATACTTTGCCGATCGACCCCGCCGTGAGGGTCTCTGCCACTGGCGAGACATGCATGTGAGGCGAGTGATGGCCTGAGGATTGAAGCGGTAGCTGGCGAAAGAGCAATGCGAGGCGGTAAGGTTTAAACAATGTGCAACTACGGGAAGAATTTCCCGCTTGTTCTGCTCGCTTGCCACCGCTGCCTCTGAAAGCGCTGGAGGCGAGCGTAAACCGACCGACGTGTTCGACCCAGCCGTTCTCCAATTTCGCAGTGGCTCCGTCGCCAACACGGGAGATTAATCGCCCCTCCTCTTCCGGTGACCAAGATCGGCTCAAGTTGCGGCTTTTCGTCGACGTGGCCTCGTCCGAGCTTATGGGCGCGGGGGCGCGGGCCGACGCGGTTTATCGAGAACTCGATTGGGTTGTTCAGCCCGCGTCGGGTGCGGCGATCGACTAGGCTCAGATGCGCGGTTAAACCGCACCATCCAAGCGGCTAGACCGGCATAGCTCTGTCTAAGAGCGGTCCCACCCCCCGCAGGTACATCATCGTCGTCCATGCCACAAGAATAGCTCAGGACAGTTTAGAAGAGGTTGCCGAAGGTCCGACGATAGAGACATCATGAACATGCCACATCGCTCCATTCCGGCCGACACTTTGTGCTGACCGTCCAATCCTTTTGCAGATCTGGATCCTATGATCTGCGTGTTTATGCACCTCGCTTCCGGGCATGTTGCTCAAGCTGCTGTTCAGCAATTGCTGCAGTGGGCTCCAACAAATTTCGCATAGATCGCGGACTTCGTCCGGCATGACCTGCCGATCCCCATCGGCCCAATTGACACTGATATGAGCCCAACCAACACGATTATCCGCTTTCCGTAGGCAACAATCGCAGACGAACGTCGTCTCGGTGCTCATCACCCAACCTCCGGTTCGCTCAGCCGAACAACACAGGCCGGTAGCCCAGGTTCACGCAGAGGCAAGTGGTCCATGCACGTTTGGAGAGTGGGGCTCTTCGTGCTTCCCGGCCGCCGCTTCGGCCTCTCCGCCATGCCGACGGCTATGTCGTGGAAACCAAGCGCCGCACCTAAAACGACGGCCCCAGCATCGGGCGCGCTGGGGCCGTGGAACGCTCCGGACGCAGGGGGGCTTGGGCCGGAGCAGTAGTACGCCAACCCGCGCGATTGCCGATTGTTCCCGATTCGTAAAAGCTTCGCAGTTCGGGCAGACAAAAAAGTGGCCGATTAACGGATCCGGAGTGTCTCGCACCAACTCCGAGCGGAACCATCTCATGGTGATCCGGCAATTCGTACAGTGCGGGACTTCGAGATGCGCCAGTGCGGCCAGGCGTCATGATGAGCAGCATTGTTCAGCATTAAACCGCCAGACGGCCCGGCGGCGAGGCATTTGGGGTGTAGGCCGGGGCCGCTGTGCTTGGTCTCGATTGCACAAAGCAGACGCGAGCCTACTCACATGGCGAAAAGCACCTCTGCTCACTTTCGCATATGGCAACAGATGTATGGGGTGGCGCGATCTCGGCATGTTCGGCAGTACGCACGCCGCCGTCCCCGCCCCATCGGGCGAGCATTAGGGCGACTGCCAGCACGAAAGCCAATATCGCATGCGCTGCATACCTTTAAACGCCTGGTCGGCCGGCTGGTTGCCGATCACCTAGGAACGGAGGGTGGCATTCACTCATTATCGCCCTATGGAAAACGCCCCCAACCCCGCCAGACGCCGGCGGATGACCCTCGGCAGCAAACCGGCGAGGCCACCCACAGGCAGACCAACAAGCCGTGGACGGGCAATCCCGAAAAGGACCAACTTCCGCCGGACCGGCCGGATCTCGATCTGGAGAAATGGCAGGAGTCCAACACCCACTGAGGCCTGAGTAGCGTGATGTATCAAACGAGAGAGTATCTGGAGTGCGCCGAGAACTGCGCCGAGCTGGCGGAGGAGGCCGAGACCTCCTCCGCCGCGCGCCGCTTCCAGAGGATGGAGGCGGCGTGGCGCGCTTTGGCCGAGGAGCAGCAGTGGCTAGATGGAGAAGTGCCCCCGGTGCCACTCGTACATTCGCCGGTGTTACACTCCTAATGGCGTCGCGGTAGCCTGCGACTAAGAGCGTCTTTTGAGTAGGTCAACGTAGCGCGCGTGCAATGTTACAAAGCGCTTGGCTCCGTCGAGGAGCACTTTGACCTGAGTCGCGGGTTGCCCCTTGGCCAACGATAATACCGATCCGACCACTCCGGCGCGGCCCGGCCGAAGCAGCAACAACGATCCTGCGCCCAGTCATCAGCTCTTCTTTGATGACAAATAGGTCTGCTGACTTCGGCAAGTTGCGGTTTGTGCTCCGGGGCATGGCCCGTTCCTTACCACCATCTCTCGACGTTGAGCCCGCGATTGACGGTGCACGCCTCGGTCGCGACCGCAAAGAGGCCGACAGGAGCGATCCCCAACATAAGGCGGTCCGCTACAGTTGTGACACCGCCTGCTTCGCGAGTAATCGGCGCATAATCTGACGAATCCGGTGCTACCATGTCAAACGCCATCAGAATTGCCCCTTTGCGTCACGAAGAACTGCCCCCACCATCGGGATTATGATCTCGGTTGAAGGTTGTTTCCGCCGGTGACGGGCCGAAGAGAGGCGGAGCCGACCGGAGGGCCGTCACCGGCGGTCGGCATCTTGATGAGGCCGCTTTTGCGCTTGGCGCGGAGCCGGTAGCTGTCGCCGCGGATCGTCAGCACGTGGCTGTGATGCAGGAACCGGTCGAGGGTCGCGGTGGCGACCACGGGATCGGCGAACACTGTACCCCATTCGGCAACGCTGCGGTTCGACGTGATCAGCATCGCGCCGGTTTCGTATCGCCGGCTGACCAGTTGGAAGAACAGACGATCGTTACCGCCACGCGCTGGCCAATCAGGCGCCACGGCACTGAGTAGCTGTTCGTGTCGATCTCGACGGCGCAATCATGGCCGACGACGCGGGTCAGTTCACGCAAGGATCCGAACGACGGCTGCCCGCCGAGCGGCTTCAACCGATTTAGCTCGTCACGCGCAAAGCGAGCGATCGGCGCCTCGCCGGTCGTGCCGTGGATACGAACGTTCGTAACCTCACGCTCCCATCCGGCCAGATGCGCCTCGAATGCCTCCCAGCTCGAAGGAATGCCCCGCAATCGCGTTCTTCTTCACGTAACCGACGCCATTCTCCGTCTTGCCCTTCGTGCGCGCCCGATACGGCGCGCAAGCCGACCGCGCCACGCTCGAGCAGGTGACAGACGTGTTCTGCGCCTACCTCAAGGACACCCGTCGAAACGGGACGGCCCGCCGGCGATCATGTTCCCCGCCCCCCTGAAGAGCGCGTGGCCCTGTCCCGGACGGTGAGGAGCGATGGCTGACTCCGTGAGGAAGCGCCGCGCGCGGATGGAAGCGAACTCGCTGGCCGACATCATCGCCTGGCCCGGCGACAAGAGCGACCTGTTCCGCGATCGGGCGGTTCGAGGATAAGAATTGGCGCAAGTAAGTAAGGCGAGAAACCGAATCTTCTCCTCGTGACGGCCAAACCGGCGTGTAAGACCGAACCGATGTTTTGAGCTCTTGCCGCCGACGTTGAATCTATCAACCCGCTGAATAACGATGCGACGGAAAGCAAACTGAGTTCGTGCGCGAGGAGAACCATATTCGATGAAGATATATTGAATGTCCAGCGATATGAGAACTTTGCCTTGCAGCTCTACTGCGTTTTCTCGCAGCCGCGAGTCTTGATAGCGGTCACCATTCTTAAGTGAGGCTTCCGCGTTACGAACCAAGTGATAGGCTGCCTCGACGAGACAAATCAGGGCATGTAGTGCGCGATGTCCCTCGGTGGGCAATTGCCTCGGATCGGCCCCCTGACAGAGTGCTCCGAGATTGACGTTCGCAACGCGCTCGCGGAGATCGTGGCGGCCAGAAAGGGTATGTTCGAACCTGTTCCGTATCTGCTGCTGAACTTGGACCGGAGAGCATCCGCGCATCGCTGGCCGTTGCGGATAAGCCGGCACAAGTAGTAGCGGCTGCCTGTCAGGGTTCGAGCAAGCCGCTCGATGCGGCGCGAATTCTGACAGGTGGTCGTATCTTTTTTGGGCCTTTTGGCGGGTTGCGCTCGGCTCAGGTCGCAGTAAGGCGCAACATTTTCCGCGAAACCGCGTTGCGGAATTTTCGGATGTCTGTCGCGGTAGCTGTTGACCAGGAACACAATCGTGAACCGCTGCTCTCGACCTCCGGATTCGGTTCTGCTCTGAGAAGACAATGAACCTGCTCTTCAACAAGTTCTAGCATTCGCGAGGCGTACGGCGCTAACTCAAACTCGTTTGATCAGGTTCATTCGCCGGATCTCCCTTGTCAGTCAGCTCGGAGAGTTCTCTCAATCCACTGGTCAAGATCAGCCCGGTCAACTTTTCCGAGCAGATATTGATCGCGTTCAACGCGCTCCAGTGCACCACTCGTCAGAAATGACGTGGTTACGATGATGCCCTTGCTTGCACCATGTTCTAACCGCGTGTCGGCTAGCTCACGTACGAGCGAGAGTCCAACCTTCCGATCAAGACGGTGCTTCTTCGCCTGCCAAACGGACTTAAATAGCCCGGCCTCGCCGAGGTCTTTGATCGCAACGACGTCAACGCCGCCATCCTTTGAGCCCTTCAGTAGTTCGACCAAATAGCCGTCAGCCTCAAGCATGCTGGCTATTAGTTGCTCGAACTCTCGCCAGGAGAGATCATCGATCTGGATGAGTTTCCGTTGAATCCTCTGCAACAACCCGACGCTGGGAGCATACTGCTCAAGCCGGAAGCGAGTGTCTGGTTCGGCGAGCGCGTCGCGCCCAAAGAACTGGAAAGTAAATTGAGTGTCCACCGCAATAGGCGGTGCCTCGCTCGCGACAACAAGCGCCCGAGAACCAGGGAAGCGGCTAAGCGCGTCAGCCACAATCGTTTCGACTTGAGGGCCAGCCCAATCAACTTCTTCAAAGAGAAACAGCCATCGCGTTCTTGGTGCCACATCCTTCCAAATCCCACCGGGATCTTCAGTCAACGCAGCGTATGTTGTGGCTACGAATGCGGATTCTGAGGCAGTCTCGTGCCCTAAATCACCGTTCTTGAGAAGGCGCTGCGACTGGTCTACCAGCACACGGTGACCAGCAACGAGCAACACGCGGTCGACTAGACCTCGTGCCAACATCCGGACGCCAGCCATGTTGGATGTTACCGTTTTACCCGAGCCGGGCGCTGCCACGAGCAGAGTTCGTGCATCGTTCCGCCCGAGAAAGCTGTTCAGGAACTCTTCCTGCTGGAGTGCAAGCTGAAATGAGGGCATGATCATCCGGCTCAACGGCACAACGTGAGGGGGCGCGACCTTCTGGCTAGCATTGAGCACGGGAAGCCAAAAGGGGCAACCTTGTCCCGTAAAAGGGCCGCTGCGGACGCTCGCGGACCGGCGGCCTTCACGTGTGTGAATCTGGGAAGCTGCTTTTTCGTCGATCTGTCGCTAAATGATTTTGGGTTGTGCTGGACGGCCGAGCTTGGAATGTCTGGCGAGTGCGGCTTCTAGGGCCCTGCAGGGGCGCAGCAACTAGCCAAAGCCTGCGAAGATAGGGGGCGCGACCGACAACACGATCGAGCGTGCGAACTCCATGTTGGGAAGCCGAGAGTAAGAACTACCGATTCCGCGCGCAGTTGCGCGCGCTTGCTCGGCTGCACGGGAACATGCTCAATCCTACGATCATGGCAGGTGCGGACTTTTCTGCAGTAGCCGACCAGGCGATCGCCCAGCTGAACTGGAAACACGCTCGGAAGCCGGTTCCGGCTGAAATGCACCTGTAGTTTCGCACCGGACAATTTGGCGGAATAGGCAGTGGGCGCGCAGGATCGAACTAGGGTCCTAGATGACCGCGCGCGGCGCGAATCCCTGCGGCTTGGATCCTCAGACTGACCGGCTCAATCGGGATGGGCAAATCCACCAAGCGTTCGCGAGGCCGGCGTGGCCGTCTACGACGCCGATGCCGCCCTCCATCAGCTCTATGAAAAGGCGACGCCGCGCCTGCATGATCGGGGCGGCGATCGCATCGATCAGGGCTCGAGACCGTGCTCCCGGAGAACCTTATGCATCAGCTCGCCTTTGATCTCGCGGGCGATTTCGCTGAGGATCTGGGCTCCGACTACCCGCCGGGCATCGACATCATCTGTCAGGCCATGCTCCGCGAGTCGTTCGTTCAAGCGCGTCGGAAACTCATCTTCCAGCGCATCGGCAAGCCGGTCTCGCATCGCGGCATGATCATCGGGGGCGATCCGCCTCACCACCGTATCCCAAGGTTCCCAGCGCGTTGCCAGAAAATCCGCCAAACCCGCCGCTTCCTGTTCCCGTACCGACGTCTCAGCCCTGGCAACGTCGTCCGGCGTGACGTCAGCGAGATTCAAGAAGCGCATATCCGGGGCGATGTGGCGCAGTTCCAGCTGATCCCGTAGTTGGGTCTGATAGGCAAGATAGACCTCGATCTCGTCGATATTTGCCTGCGGGTCGGCGCCACGCAGCGAGCTGACCGTCTTGCGTGCGATGTCGTCAAGCGCCTCCAAACGAAACATAACACGGCCGTGTTGGAGCAGTTGATCGAGCCGATTGTCATAGAGCCCTTCCTTGACATCAGCGTTCAGGCGTGCGGTCTGCATGCCGTTCCAGGTCAAAGTGATGCGGTCCTCGCACGACGCAGTCGATCCATTGGCCAGCTCGAAAAGCCGCTCGCGCAGCGCCGGCCTCATCGCGGCCTGTAGCAGATTCTCGGCCACCTGCTCGCGGAACGCCTGATGACCATAGTTTACGGTGCCCGCAAGTCTTTCGAGAAACAGAGCGAAGTCCTGCGCACCCGGCTCTGCGGCGAAGCCCTGCCACGCGTCCACTGCGCCAGGCTGGTCCGCGAGCCAGTCCGCGACAACCTCGTGCAGGGGCCGCGACTGGTGTTCCATCGGTTGTAGCGGCATCGACAGCAAGACTTGCGGGCCGGCATAATCCGCGCCACGCGTGGCTGACGCCAAATCGGCCAGCACCGGCGCCGGTATCGGATTAGACCGCAGGTCAATGCTGGACGCGCTACCGAGCTGCGTCAGCACGGTCGCGGGCAGGCCGGTCAGCTGGTTGTTACTGGCGCCGAGCATTTCAAGCCCGACCGGGAGTGTCCCGGGCAGATCGGTCAACTGATTTTCGCTGACGTCCAGGTATCCAATCCTGGCCGGGATGTCGGGCAGGCTCGTGAGCTGGTTGTCGCTTGCGTCCAGGTAGCGCAGTCTGGCTGGAAGATCGGGCAGGCTCGTCAGCTGATTTTCGCTGACGTCCAGGCGGCGGAGCCTGGCTGGAAGGTCGGGCAAACTGGTCAGCTGATTATTGCTGGCGGAGAACTCCTCGATCGTTGCCGGAAGGGCGGGCAGATCGGTCAGCTGGTTGCCATCGACAGTCAAACTGCGGAGCCTGGATGGCAGCTCTGCCGGCAGGCTGACCAACTCGTTGGCCATGAGGTGGAGATGCCGGAGCCTGCTAGGGAGGGCGGGCAGACTAGTCAGCCGGTTGTCAGAGGCGTAGAGGTCCCGGAGTCCGCCCGGAAGCTGGGCCGGCAGGCTGCTCAACTGGTTACCGATGACATTGAGGGTTCGGAGCGTGGGCAGGAGTGAGGCTGGCAAGGCAGTCAGGGACAATGACGACAAATTCAGCTCGTCTCTGACATCACCCTCGTCCCGCCATGCCCTCGTCCGGCTGACCCCCTCTTGCCTATTCTCCCCTTCGCCCTGCCCCTCTTCCGCTGCCCAGCTCGCCAGGACGCGGTCTTGCGACGCGACGCGGTCGGCGGCGGCCGCTCCTGTGGCCCACCGAGTCAAGGCTGCCGCCCACTGGGGCAGGCAAGAGAGGGACTGCCCGGCGGCCGCAGACGTTGGCTCGGTGCTTTCGGATTCGAAAGGTATACCAGCGCGAGGCTGGGCCCGTTCTGTATTCATTGAGCTCCATGACATGTTTGGTCTCAGCCGATAAGGCGGCTCTATCGGCTAAATCGAGACGTTCGCATGCTAGGAAGCTCAGCTGTCTATAAGCTGACGAGGTCACAGGTTATCCGATCGGCTTCCGCTCTTCTTTGGCGCCGAGTCCGGGTTGGCTACGATGCAGAACGTTCGATATGTGTCCCAAAAGGCGCACCAATATGCCAGTAACTTATCAGGCGTCATTTCGCCGGATCGGAATCACCGCACCAGATAAAGCCGGAGATACGTGCGCTTTTCTTTCCCCAGCCGGATCACGACTGGCGATTTTTTCCACGGCATCGGACAAATAGTCGGGATGGTGATGGCCGTAGGTGTTGAGGAGAACCTCAAGCGACATTCCGAGGTAACCCGCTGCCTGCCAGGGATCCGCCCCTCGCTGCATAAGCCAAGTCGCTGCGGTATGTCGCAAAGTGTGAGGGGAGATTCCCGGGCCGAGCCCTGCGAGCCTGACAGCACTCTTGAATGCCGTCTTGACCGAGGTAACAGCCTTCCCATTGTACTCCACGAAATGCTTCGCCTCTGGATTAGCTCGGTGCCAGCGCCGCAGGTGCGCGAGCAAGCGCAAGGGGATCGGCACGGTCGGTTGCCTTTTGTTTGTTTGCGCGCTGCCCTGCTTCAGGCGGTAGTAGCGGCCGCGCTCTAAGTCGACATAAGAGCGACCAATCGCGGGAATGGGAGATGCAGCTGCTATAGCTCCAGCACGAGTTCCGCTGTAGATCCCCAATAGAATAAACCGTGCAAGATGGCGCAGTGGACGCTTGCTTGTCGGGACCTTCAGGTCGTCGGTCGGCCGACGCGAGCCCTTTTGCATTTCGTGATAGCGCCAGCAGGTCCAAATCAGTTTGGCCGCATCGCTTCGCGTCAGCCACTTGTCTCTAGGTTGGCCCTTCTCTGGCAGCGATATCTTGACGATCTCCCGATGATATCCTTCGGCCGCATGGAGACCAATGGCTGCGCGGAGGTCTTCAAGGTCTCGGCGCGCGCCTCCCCTCTTGGCGCGCTTCTTGGCGTACGAGCGACAGGCCTCCCCATTTACCTCGCCCAGCATTTTTGCTCCCCACCAGTCGTTCAACCGCTCGATCCGCTTTTTGAACTTGCGGATATCGGGGATGGTATCTTCGCTCTCGCTATCAACATTGAAACGGGCGCGAAGCTTGTCCAATTGCGCATCCAAATAGATAGAGAGGACATCCGCGACGGCGATATCGTCAATGTGACGAATTCGTCTCTTGGGCGTGTGTTTAGACGTTATGTAATCCCTTAGTTTTTCTTCCGCGGCCGCAATCTCATCTGCAGCGCAGCCCGTGCAGACATCCCGGCCGTTGTCTCTGATGATCCAGGTCGCTTGGTGGGTGATCTTTCCGCTCTTATTTCGGCGGGCGGCCTTAAGCTGGAGTCTGGCCCCCTTGCTTCTTCGCGGCATAGCTCTCGCATCCGTTCGATATGAGCCAGGGTCGTAAATTCCTTCCCGGCAATCTTCTCGATAACCAATCGGTTACGATCGCGCTCGCGACGTAGGCCCGCGACCGTCATTCCTCCCAGAGGGAACGCGATCTTCACGGCATCAACAAGGCGAAGAGGAGTATCGGGTGTAATTTCAGGTTGCGCTCGATCTGACATCGACGCTTGTTCAGCTGTTGTGGGGGCTTACACGAGTAGTCCCACTATCTTCGCAAAGGCCAATCTCCGCATAAAGCCACCACGCTCCTTAGTCGCACAATTGAGTGCGTCCTCGACCAATCGCGTAGGTGAGCGTAGCCGCGAGCAGAACGGGCTTGAGTTGTGGACCGGCTGCATGTACCGGCCAAAATTTCTGCGACAGAGTGCGCTCAGCGCCCCACGTCGGGCGGACGTAGCAGCCCCCGTCTCTTCGTCGCTCACCTCCGGCTTCATGAATACCTAATCGCGGTGTCCATCAAACCGGCAGCAGCTCAATTTCTGGGAGGATACGACGCATTCGCCCGCCAGCGGGTCGAATACTGACTTGTCAATCGTCTCGTTCGCATTCACATGGGCTCCGTCATCTCGGACGTCCGGCTCCAGGCCGATCGTCCGATAGAGCGGCTCGGTTAGCCTCGAGTATGGCCGTAGGCAAACTCTTTGTAGGAATCCGCAAGCGGCGCCGACAGTCCGTCACCGTCCAGATCCACCTCACTGCGGAATGCTTGTCCTCTGGGCCTTCTTCATGATCCCAGCGCAACGACACCTGAGGCAATAGGTCGGTCGCGTATCCACCTCCAACGTTGGGGTGCCGTTGCTCGACACTGGAGATGGCCTTGGGAGCTGCGATGGCTTTGGGGTCATTCGGGTGGTGGACGTCCCAGTGCGTCGGCGCGAAAATCGCCGCGATGTTCATCGATGGCCAGCGCATGGTATCCGTTGAGGATACAAATCCGAAGACCTGTTTCGAGTAAATCGAAGGTCGACCTGCTAACCATGCTAAATGCTTTAAGACGGCGACTTGGGATAACGGGCAGGTTTATCCCGACATGGTCACCGGAAAGGCGAAGTGAAAGCGCGCGCCACTTCGTTTTCGTCAACCTGAGAGGCGGTGGCGGCGGCGCCGACGAGGCCTCCATCGAGATGCAGACTTGAACTTGGATGCCACCATCATGACGATATGCCTATCGTCGTCGTTGCGTGACGAATACGCCAAGCATGCGATCTCGATTGGCGAGAAACGCGATACATTTAGGCAATCTGGGAGCAAATCATCGGCCAACGGTCGATTCTGTGATCGCTGCATTTCAGAATCAGATCGCATAAGCCCGCGTTTAGACCTTCAGCAACTCGAGGCGCATCGCAATATCGGGCTGTGCTACGCATATCAAAAGGAGTTCCTTTAAAACCATAGAGTACCAGAACATCAATCTGGAAATTTCCCGGAGATCGGATTTCGGCCGGGCGAAGCGGTAGCTCTAGGCAACCTCGGAAATGTCTCCGCGGACCTAGACGACTTGGAGCAAGCTTCCGGCTTCTACAACGACCGCCTCGGCAGTGTCAGAGTGATCGGAGACAGGCTGGGCGAGGCGAACGCACTCGGCAATCTGGTCTGATCGCCATCGATATCAGGGTTGGTCGCGCTATCACACCATTCGAGCAACAACTAGCTATATGCCGGGCCCTCCGGGACAGAATTGACGAAGGCAACGGCCTTTCAGCTTGGGTAAGGTATATCACCTTGCGAGCGACACGACCCGTGCCATGAAAGTATATCGAGCTCGGGATCGCCATATTGGATGAGATGCGGCACCGCTTCACCGGCTAAGCTCGTGAGTTCCTTCGATCAATCACGTCCGGCTGTAAAGGCCGGACCAAGGCCAGACCGCGATCGAGCATCTGGATTGCGGGCTGCATTCTGTCGTCTGCGTACCGAGCGCGAATTCAGACGGCTCGGCTCGCACGAACTACAGCCCCGAATGGCCCCGCTCAAAAACTATCCATCAACAATTACTTTGTGCATCCTGCATAACACAACTATGATCTCCAACATAAACTTTTTTCCTGTACCAGCTTTCGAGCTGCTCGCACGAGCTGCTTTCAAAAAGCATTTCATAGTTTGTGCGGTTGTTTGTGGATTGGGGGAAATCAACGGAGAATGGCCCAACGCGGCGTTTCGTAGCAACGGCAGTAAACCCAAGGGTAAGCTGCTTTCTGGGGTCAAGGCAGCTCTTGAGCGTCTCGGACCGCTCGGATGGGAGGCGCTGCTAGAGCACCACGGGCTCGATCTCTCAGCGGATGATCTCGCACACGAGCTATCGCGACCGTTGCCCCGCATAGACCGGTCCTTCCCCGGCTTCGAAGATTGCGCCCACGAAGGCAATCGCGGGGTCGAGCCGGGCGCACCCGCCAGAAATCTCCTATTTTCCGCCTTTGCGTCCCCTCGGATCACGAGCTTTCGACATCGCGGACGCCTCACGAAGCTGAAGGGATTCCCACCCTCACGGAGATCGAAGCGCTCGAGAACACGTATTCGGCCATCAGCCGCCTTCGATCGACGATCTGCGCGCTCGAGCCCAAGGGGCCCGCTTGGCCATCGTGGTCTTCGCAACCGAATACAGGGCGGCTCTGGGACGAGACGAGGTCGGCGGCGGCCGCTCCTGTGGCCCATCGAGCAAGGCTTACGCCCACCGGGGCAGGCACGAGGAGGACTGTCCGGCGACCCCAGACGTTGGCTCGGTGCTTTCGGATTCGGAAGGTATGTCTGTGTGAGGCTGGGCCCTTTCTATGTTCATTAAACTTCATGGCATGTTTGGTCTCAGCCGATAAGGCGGCTCTATCGGCTAGATCGAGACGTTCGCATGTAGGAAGCTCAGCTGTCGATAAGCTGACGAGGTCAGCTTATCCGATCGGCTAACATGTCCTGCGACGGTCTGCCGCTGTATATGCCGAAACTCGCCTGAGCAGGAGGCTCGGCTTCCGCGAGGCTCCTGACAAGCTTGTCAAAGGAAGCCGATCGACAACCAGGGCACGGCTGCGACGAGGACACAATGACGCTCGCGCATGCCATAGGCAATCCGCTTCTCCCGCCCGGGCCACAGTCGAAAACCCCGGTTGGAAGCCGGGATCTTCTTTTGTGGCCATCCAACGCTCGATCGTAAGCCGCAGGTGTCGGCTGGTCTGCGCTCCTGCTCTAGCTCAATCGATTGGTGGAGATCTCACGTCACATAAAGTCTCCATCCGAATCGGACTCTGGTGAAGGTTCATCATCACTCGGCGTTTTGACTTTGGAGAGATACATCGGAGAATTGGTTGCACGTTGCCATTCACCATCCCTATATCTCCACTGTCTGGACTGGGTGGGATCGAGTACCATATCATCGTGATCTACATGAACGAAGCCCATTTGTTCTGCACGGGCTCTCGCTTCATCATTAGCAGGACGCCAGTTCACCAGCGGCCGTTCGCCGTCTTGCCGTAGTTGGTGCTCGAGCAGAATATCGCCCGCGTTGCCGACGAGCGGATGAGCAACCTGAAAATCCACGATTGATGTGACGTCGGTTCGTCCGGGGAACTGTTCTCGCCACCGTTGGCTGGTGAACTCAGTCGCCATAGGAAATCCGGCTTCCGTTCTTTGGAGGCCGACGCTCCTATTTCCCAGTTGGTAGCTGTAATATCGGGCGGCATCAGAATCCCTTCGGATCGCGTAACTGCTAGCGACATCGGCGGTGCGCCTAGCTCTTTCGGATACAAATTCTGAGTATTCCTGCGGATTGTTGGCGATGTGATTGATCTCGTCACCATGAAAACTCCTCACCCTTTCCCGGAATTCGGCTTGGTCGATCTCAACAACGGGAGATCTTGAAGTGAGGTAATAACTCGGCTGCGAGGATGAGCTGGCACCCGAATCCTGCAATCCCATTCTACCGAACGCGTCCGCGAAATAGTCAGCATTCCTGTGCTCCGGGGAGCTCGCGTAATGATACTCATCAGCGGATGGAATATCCGACCAATTATTAATTCGACCGCCCATGGCGACCACACTCCTATGGCTGTTGCATTGTGTTCAGGTCATTAGACCTGACCCCGCCGATAAGCAGCTTAGCTGTCCGTAAGCTGACGCCGACAATAAACGGAAAGCAAAATTCTCTGAAACGGTAGAGCGAGCCGGCGAGCGCGCGCAGTTCGACACCGCGCTCGCCGAAGCGTCTTCACCCAAAATGCCAGAAAGCTGCAAATCTAAATTTTAAATGGCTGTCACGCGCACCGACCTGGATCGGCTCGATCTGAAGCTTCTCATGCTGCTGCAGGAGAATAATCTGCAGACCGCTGAGGAATTGGCAGAACGCGTGGGACTTTCGCCGACTTCTTGCCTGCGCCGGCTCAGGCGGTTGCGCGAAAACGGGGCGATCATGTCCGACGTCTCGATCATATCGCCTTCGGTCGCCGGCAAACGGGTCACGTCGATCGTGCTTGTGGCGCTCGAGCAAGAGCAGCTCGACCTTCTGCACACCTTTAAAAATCGAATGAGCGCCTATCCTGAGGTTACGCAGTGCTACTACGTAACGGGTTCGGCTGATTTCATTCTCGTCGTCAATACTGGCTCTATGGAGGAATATGGGGCTTTCACCGAGCGAGCATTCTTTCCCGACAAAAACATCAAGTCGTTCAACACATATGTATCGATGCAGACCGTCAAGTTCACCACCCGGATCAATCTTGACGTATCGTGACTGGCCGGGCGCTGTTCATGCCTTTTGGTTTCCACTCCAAGCTGATAGATCGGTAGGGCCTTCCGTCGCGAAAAGCAGAACCGTGGCGGACTGATCGAGCCCAAGCCCCTCTCGGTCCTTCTCTTCGGCCGCCCGTAAGAGGCCAGCCAATCCCGCCGCTCCCGATTCTCCGACACGAAGACGCTGATCGCCTGAAACGCCCTCATTAAGCAAACGTACCGCGTCCGCGGCCTCTTCATCCGTTATCGTGATGTAGCCGCTGCTCAGCTCTTGGATGATGGGCCAGACCAACAACGATGGGCTTTGGCATTCGAGCATCGACATGTTCGTCGCAGGCCCCGGCGGGAGTCGCACGGGCATCTTGGCTCGGGCGCTCTCGTAAAGGCATGCCGACAGTTCTGGCTCGACGATCCAAAGATGAGTATCGCCCCCGAATAGCCCCCGTGCCGAGCCATGGCCGAACACACTTGCAGCAAGACCTCCCACACCAGCCTGAACCAGAACATGCGTAAATGGCTTTGTCTGTCCTGCCGTGGCTGCAATAATTTCGTCGATCAGTATCGAATACCCCTGGACCACAAACGTGCAAGCAGTGTCGTCCTCCCCGGGGCCGACCGTATCGGGGACGGCGATCCAACCGTTCTGCGAGGCAGCCTTGGCCGCAGCCTCGACGGAGTCGTTGTAATCTCCAGCCACGCGCACGATTGCAGCGCCGAGCCGCGAAATATGAGCAGCCCGCTCGTCGCTCACACCCTGGTGGAGATATACAACAGCCCGCGCACCGATGAGGCCCGCTCCGGCCGATACCGAACGACCGTGATTGCCGTCCGAAGCACATGAAAATGTGAGCTCCGAAAGCATAGACCGCACGCCAGGCTCCGCCAGTTCTGCAGGCAAAATCGAGCGTCCAGTCCGCCTCTCAACGTGCTTCATTGCGAGCTTCAGCACTGCGTAGGCTCCGCCGAGCCCCTTGAAGCTGCCTATGCCAAGCCGCTGTGTCTCATCCTTGATCCAGATTTCGCCGAGACCCAGCTTTTCCGCCATATGCGGCAAAGAAATCAAGCTGGTCGGTGCATAGTGCGGACAGGCCCGAAGAAGGCGCAGAGGATCATTTCCTGCGTTGCGGTCGCACCACCAAGGAGCCTTTTTCAATTCGGGGGAGCGATTGTGCAGTAGAAGGGGTCGATGGTTCGCAAGCGTCTCCGACAGAGTTTCCGCGGGTTTTGAAGTGGGGACCAAGGTCATCCTCCTGGCAGGCAAGTACGGTCTTCGCAAACCACTTTTGCCAACCCGTGAGGCCGTTTGGCGCTATCTATGAAGCCGCAAATGACGGATTTTGGCGTTGTGGACCTTAAAATGGCGGGTTTGGGCTCTTCTGTCAGGCATGTTTCCAGAGATTTGCTGATCGAAGACCGGTAGTGCCTGCGAATCTCTCCATCTATCGTATCGCGAAGAAGGGACTTCAGGTGCATAATATTCGAAAGCCAACTGCAAGCTCGATCAGCAATCTTTCTGATGCCGACGTCATTCGCTTGCGAGCGGATACCCCCGGCGTTGCACATCGAATCCATCTCAACAATGCCGGCGCCGCGTTGATGCCGAGCCCCGTCGTGGATGGTATGGTCGCATACCTCCAGCGCGAAGCTGAAATCGGCGGATACGAAGCCAGTGCCGAAAGCATGGGGCAGTTGGAGGGCGTATACGATAGCATTGCTCGACTGGTCGGCTCAAAGCGCGAAGAAATCGCCCTCGCCGAGAATGCCACTTTGGCATGGCAACGCGCCTTCTATTCGCTCCGCTTTAGCCCTGGCGACCGAATTCTCATTAGCTCCGCAGAGTTTGCGGCAAACTATGTTGCGCTTTTGCAGGTTGCCCGCCGTACGGGCGCACGGGTCGAGGTTATACCGGAAGACGCATATCAGGTTCTGGACCCGGAGGCGCTGGAGCGCATGATTGATAAGCGCGTAAGGCTGATCGCCATCACGTGGATACCGACGAATGGCGGCTTAGTGAACCCAGCTGAAGCCGTGGGACGCATCGCACGCGCTCATAGCGTTCCCTACCTGCTGGATGCGTGCCAGGCTGTTGGTCAGATCCCCGTTAATGTCCGCGCACTTGGTTGCGATATGCTGACGGCAACAGGACGGAAATTCTTGCGTGGTCCGCGCGGAACAGGCTTTCTCTACATGCGAGACGATTTCCTCAAGGACATCGAACCCGCCATGATAGACCTGTTTGGCGCACCTTGGGTTGGACCTGAGCGCTACGAACTTAGGCCCGACGCACGACGATTCGAGACTTGGGAAGCGAACTACGCGGCGCGGCTTGGACTTGGTATCGCCGCGGACTACGCGCTTTCGATTGGTATCGAGAGGATCGAACAACGTTGCCGCCAGCTTGCGAACGAGTTGCGAGCAGCACTTGGCACCGTCCCTGGGGTCTTGCTTCACGATCTTGGAGAACGTCCGGCTTCAATCGTGTCGTTCACAGTACGGGGCGCAGGTGCCCGCGAGGTCATGTGCAAGCTTGCAAGGCACAAGATTAATGTATCCGTCTCGCCACCAGCAAGTACACCGTTAGATGCAGCGCGCAGAGGTCTGCCAGACATTGTTCGCGCATCCCCCCATTACTACAATACGATCGATGAGGTTCACACTCTCGCGTCAGCGGTCAGGGGAACTGCCGCGTAGTCGCAGGCTGCGAGCGGCGCCGATTGGTCAAACATGTCCAGTTTGCGATCGCGGCCTAGCATGTGGCTTATCGAGGGGTCGCCGTTCGGATCACGTCTTCTCCATCCTCCATAGGCGGCCTCCGCGTCACTCTCTTTTTCATCTTTTCTCCTCCGGCGCTTACACCTTGGTAGTTTGCGGAACTCCGGGTTGCGGAGTTGCACAAAGAGCTCCATAGCAAGCCTTCTCACCCTTGTAGTTGGCGAGCGCTTGGACCAACGGCGACATAAGTTCTTGTTTCAGCTCGTTGGGGAGAGGCTCAGGACCGTCCAGCGACTTCAGCGTCACCTCGACCAACTCGATCGCACGATCCTTGTTGCCGCTCTCGTAATAGTACTGGGCGACCGCCGGATAGGACAGGAACTTGGGAGCCTGGCCGCGTTGCGGAGGATTCAGTGCCAGGATGTGTTCGGACAACTCCTTACCCATCGCAAAGCGCTCGGCGGGCGGCAAGTGGGAGTTGTCATTCGCCGGATCGAAAAGTGGGCGCATCGCCCGGGCCATCCACAGCTCGGATTTCTTGTCTATTGCATCGCGAACCAATTGGCTCATGACCGGCAAGCCGGTCTGCAAGTCGCGCACTTTGTGAAGCAACAGTTCCGCACGGAGCACGCGGAAGTCGACGTCGTCCGGCATCACCGCGACGGCCTCTTCGAGCACAGATAGCGCCTTCGCCCAGTCCTCCGCCTCCATCGCTGGCGTAAGTTTGGCAAAGATCGGTTCAGTCAACGCTCGCTTGCGCGCCTCTTTTTCGCCTTCAGCGATCCGCTCTTTATCGGCGTTTCTAGCTTCATCGCTGGTGCGCCAGCCGCCGTTAAGGATTTTCGGCAGAACGCCATCGAGTTCCGTCGGAAAACCGATAAAGGCGATGTGGCCGTCACGGTCGACGACGAACGAGGTGGGAATCCCGACAGAAAGACTGGCATCCATCCAAAGCTTGTCCATTTTCTCTGAGTCGAATCCGACCCGGTAGTTGAGGTTCGGCAACTTTTCGCTCAACCATGCGTCCAAGTTGGTTCGGGCCTCGTCCGTCGTTCGAGCTTGTTCATAAGCTGCGACTCCGACGACCTCAACTCCGCTGTCCTTATATTTATCTTGCAGCTCCACCAGATGGGGCATGGCGGCGACACAGGGTTCGCACCAAGTTGCCCAAAATTCGACGATGTACACTTTTCCCGGCTGGAAGCTCGTGAGGGGCTCGCCACGCAGCCAGTTCTCCACCGTGATCGGAGGAGCAGGAGACTCTAAACCCAGCACCATGTTACTCTCCAAAGTTATTGTCAAAGGCTGCGCGGCGTTTTGCGCTAGCTGATCTCTGATCGGGACCGCTAGTGGGGCTGCCGGGGCTGCCTTGATGTAGACGCGCTGCCGCGAGCAAGATCCGCAGCGAATGTCGGTGCCGCCGCGCTAAGGGCGACGACACACAAGATCATACGCAACAAGCTCTTCCTTTCACACGCGGGGGGCACATCGGTTCAAGGAAGGAGAGCATCGCTGGTCTCGCGTTCGGTGCGCTCAGCACGTTCAGTAGTGCTGCACCCCAGTAGCAACGTCCGTGCCACCATCGTCTTCGCGTAAGTTTTTGACTGCGCAATCGCCACGTATCTGCGTCCCTGCGACAAACCGGTTGAGCCGCAACGCTTGCGCTGCTCTGAGTGACGCTTCAAAGGTGAGGAGAGCGCTCCAGCTACGTGATCCGGTCAACCTCACTCGAGGTGAAGTTATCCGCGCATTGCCGAGCCTGCCCCCGGGGTTCCGGACCCGATCACTCGCATGGCTCTGCATCAACAAGTCCAACCAAAGCGTGGCCGCTCAAAACAATGGCAGCGGCCTTCGAGCGATCACCTTCGAAAACAGACCCTTCTCTGTGGCCTGTGCCACGTGCGCATTTTGTCAGAATACAACCGCGCTCATGTCTGAAACCCGCCTCCGACCGTCTACGAAGACACACTCCGTAAAACGGAAGCGAGAGTGCCTTTTGTAGTGCTGGCCCAAATCCTGCAACGGCTCTCGGCGCCAGGAAGTTTGGTGATGGCAACAGGATGGGAGTCGAGTGTGGACCTCGATCGATCAATCGACAATGCGGTTGCCGCACCGGAGGTTGTTTGTCTGTACCACGTTGGGAGAACGGAAGGCGTTCCCGCGTGCACGGCCTCGCGCGGCATCGGTCATCCCACCGGAAAACTGGTTTCAGAAGAGGGCCGGCGTATCTTCAGTTGCACGCGGTCCACTTCGGTGGCGGGCGATGTCGGTGGATTCGGAGACAGACAACGATGTCCACGTAAATCTAGGCATTCGTCCAACGGTGCCGCGCGCCACCGCCAAGGTCGCGGAACGGCTGCTGGCGCATCGATACACACTATTGAGTGACAATGCGGCATTTCGCCATAGACACCGGACCATACGCTGATGGCGTCATTCGAAAGCTGGATGAGGCGGCTGCATCTCAATCTGCCTGGCCTGACCTTCCTCCCGTAAGACCTCTTTCCCGAGTTCAGGGCGGCCTCGGTAGTGATCGTCGACATGACTCGATCGAGAACCTAGCGGCGCTCAACCGTTTCCCAGCACCGCCATCGGCCTGCCACGTCAAGGCTGACGGTTGCCTGCTCACCCTTAAGCGAGGCGCCAATACATGATCGACGAACTGGACCTGCGAACCTTCACGCCACATCCGCAACGTGACGCTGTGCTCGGAGAAGTGCACGCGCGCCCCTTCATGCGCCTTGTTTCGCCGTTCAGCGTAATCCACTTCGCTTTTCTTGCACAGGGCGAGGCGGCCACCAGCGATCGCTGCCGTTTTATCGATTTTTGCCTCGAGCGCAATCTTACGCCGCCTGAGCAATCGGCAAAACTTCATCAGATTGTCATCGGGCCTGCTGCGCTACGCTGGGAGCAGCATTCGGAATTTACAACATTCACCTGGATCTGGAGTAACGCAAATTGTTCTGCCGCAGACCAATTTGACAAGGTTGACGGTACCGTCCGATCGCTGATCCGCGCGTTGCGTCAGACCGGACAGTTGCTGGTCGCGATCAGGCTAGAAGTGGAGCAGGACACCTCACCGACCAGGCGGGCCGAACAGATTTTTGACAAGAACAGCCTGGCCATGGTTGCCACAAAGAGCGGCGCAGCCGTTGCCGCCTCAGACTTCCGCGTAGACGAAAAAGGCTTCACGAAGATCCTCGTCTGCGACCTCGGGTTGACATCGCACGATCTCGGAGCGCTGGTGCAGCGGCTCCTGGAAATCGAGACCTACCGTCCATTGGCGCTGCTTGGCCTGTCGGCGGCCCTTGAGCTTGCACCATCTGTTGATCGCATTGACCGCCGTCTTGTTGAGGCGCTCGAGAAAATGCAAAGCGGTCAGGGGCTGCAGTTCAACAACCATCTGCTTGCAGAGCTGACGGCGTTGGCCGCATCCTTCGAAAGAGGCGCGACAAGCAGCCTGTTTCGATTCGGCGCCAGCAGGGCCTATAACGAGCTGGTCCAATCGCGATTATCCATTATTGAAGGCAGCGATGTGTCGGGGTATCCAACCTGGTCGTCGTTTCTGGCACGCCGAATGGCGCCGGCGATGCGAACCTGCGCAACTGTGGAGGATCGTCAGGCGACTCTGTCGGTCAAGCTCGCGCGTGCCACCGATCTGTTGCGAACCCGGGTCGACGTCGAAATCGAACGACAGAATCGTGACCTGTTGCAGGCTATCAACGAGCGCGCGAGACAGCAACTTCGGCTGCAGTGCACGGTCGAAGGATTGTCGGTCGGGGCGATAGGATATTATGTGGTCAGCCTGTTTAGCTATCTTGCCAAGGGTGCGCATGATGTCGGACTGCGAGTAGAGCCCTCGTTCCTGACCGCAGCCTTCGTGCCGATCGCGGTCGGTGTGATCTGGCTGGTGAGTTACAATGTTCGAAAGCGGCACCTCAAGCACGACGACGCGCCGTCAGTTACTTGAGACCAAAGCTGCTTGAGGTCAGCTTGAGGATCGCACCGTAGAACGCACCGCCGATGTTGATGTCGCCAGTCACGGTGGTCTGGATGTCTTGCGGCCGCTGATGGTGTTGCCGACCCATTTCAGCTTCAGCGGCACGAGGTAGCCAAGATCGTCGGCGAGCTCGATAAACGTCACCTGCCCGGCCCAGCCCTGATAGCGGATTTCCGTCTTCTCGAGCGGGGGCTCGGCGAAAGCCGGCGCTCCGAGGCCGAGCGCCAAGGCACCGGCGAGCAGCAACTGCGCGGCGCGATGCCGCGCGCGGGCAAATCGAAGCAGGGAATTCATCCTGGCAAATCCTGTCGTTGGAGCGGACTCAGGCGGCCTTGGCCGTCTGCGGTTTCGACGCCTTGACGCGAGTCACGCTGCGACGGCCGTCGACGCTGAGCGGCACCTCGCCATCGATGGTGACGCGGCGCACAACGCGGTGCTGATCGCCGTAGTCATTGACCGCGTAGTGCTGGGTCGCGCGGTTGTCCCAAATCGCAACGTCGCCGGCCCGCCAGGTCCAGTGCACCGTATTTTCCGGCGTCGTGATGTGCGACTGGAACAGCTCGAACAGCTTTTGGCCGTCATATTTCGGCAGGCCGACGAAGCGCTGGACGAAATTGCCGAGCACGAGCGTGCGCTCGCCGGTTTCGGGATGGACACGCACCACCGGATGCTCGGTTTTGTAGATGGTGCCGGTGAACACCTCGTCGAAATGCTTCCGGTCCGCCTCCGTCGCCCGCGTCTTCACGGCGTAGTCGTAGGCGTTGCTGTGGACCGCCCAGAGCTCGTCGGCGAGCTTGCGCAGCGGTGCCGGCAGGTCGCGATAAGCCGCCGCCGTATTCGACCACGCGGTGTCACCGCCATAAGGCGGGATCACCACGCCGCGCAGCACCGAAATTTTCGGATAGGCGTCGGCGAAGTTGACGTCGGTGTGCCACTGATCGGCACGGCCGCCACCGCGGCCGAAGTCCAATTCCAAGATCGAGGACGTGCCATTGGTGACGCCGACGGTCGGATGCGGTATGAGCTTGCCGAGCCGGACCGCAAAGCGCTCCTGCTCGGCATCGTCGAGATGGCCCTGGTCGCGGAAGAAGATGACCTTGTGCTCGAGCAGCACCTGGTTGATGGCGCGGATGACGTCGTCGGACAGATCGCCCGACAGTTTTATGTTCCTGATCTCGGCGCCGATCCGTGCCGCGCGCTTGACGATGTCGGCGCGCGGAATGACGTTGTCGATGGTGGTCGTGCTGCTCATGTCCGTGGTCTCTCTTTGTGATTGTCTGGACAAAGCTCCGCCATGCGCCGGTAGCTAGCTCGACAGCGCACAAGTCCCGGCGGTACAGCTCTCTGCCATCGTTTCGGCGCAACAGCGCCCGCACGGAGCCGAGATCAGCCGCGAACGAGTGGATCGGATCGCCGCATGGTGAACGACCTCGCTTGGACGTTGCCGATGGTAAAAGCGATTGCGATCCAGTCAATGAAAACGAAACCAGCTTTGTTTTTCGTGGCGGGCAATGATCGCTTCGTTGGGAACACGGACATGGAAATATTTGCGGTCATGCGCGTCCCGTCGGCCGGTTCGCGCACTCCGCAGCAGCAAGATCGAACCAACCGGCGTACGAAACGACTTGAATTAACCGAGCTTCCCCATCAACGAGAACGCACTCGTCTCTGATCGGCGATCGGTTCACGGGATTCATGCTCGGGGCCAGCACAACAATGCAAATTCATTTCATCGACCCCTTTGCGGCCGTCGACATAGAGTCTCGTCGCATGCGCAGGCGACAACGCCGACACCCGGCGCCAACCTTTGCGAGCCGGGCTACGGGCAAGCGGCAACTTTCTCTGAACTTCTCATCTATCCGCCTTGTACTCCAGCCGGCGCGATGATTTTGATTGAGCAGGTCTGCGGCAAGGATCTCTCTGGATTGTTCGCCGTCGTCGTCGGTCGCTCGAACATCGTCGGCAAGCCCATGGCCAATCTCTTGCTAGCTGCCAATGCAACCGTAACGGTCGCCGCATAGCCGGACCAGGAATCTGGAAGCAGTTTGCCGTCACGCTGACATTCCCGTCGCGGCGTTGGCCGTGCACGCATGATCAAAGGCGACTGGATTAAGCCGGGCGCGACGGTAATCGACGTTGGCATCAAATCGGATGTCGGTAAGCGCTAAAGCGCTTACGGATATCGCTGGGCGAGTCGCCTGGCAAGATTAAGCTGGTCGGTGATGTCGACTTCGACAACGCGGCGCCAACGCCGGCGCAATCACGCTTGTCCCCGGCGGTGTCGGCCTATGACAATCGCGATGCTGATGGCCAACACGCTACGCGCCACATGCCTGATACATGGCCTGTCACCACCGTCGTTCTAAATAGGTGAACTGACCAGAAAAGCCGGACCGCAGCTGCGTGCGCTCGCAGCAACAAGGAACTGCACCACAGCGTGTTAGATTCGTCACGTCGGGTCCGGCATCGACATGCCTTGGACTGGACTGCTTCAAACCGGCGGAATGCGCTCTTGCGATTTGCACACAGGCACGACTCTGCGAGACGGTTTGAGTCGTCCTCCAAGCCTATTCTCCAGCCGGATCTGAGCAACTGCATGATCGCCGCGGACGGACGGCTAAAATTATCTGTTTTTGTCCAAAACCTAATCAATGCCGAGAAACGGGGTCGACTTTCGGTGGCCGTCGCGCCTCGGATGGCCACTTCATCGCTAATCCGTTCTGGTCCACAGCAACTTTGCTCACTCCATTGCCTGAACAAGCGCCGCCGTAACATAATCAACTGGGTGCGAGGCGTCGACGGTTCTGAGCAATCCCTTGGCAGCGTAACAATCGCTCAGCAGCCTGATCTCATTTGCGTAGGCTGTCAGCCGCACGCTGAGCGCCTCTTCATTGTCGTCGGCCCGCACCGGCTTCCCAACGCGAGCGTGCATGGCTCATCCCAGGATCCGGTCCAGCAACTGCTTCTCGCTGACCTTCAGCTCGAGGACGTGGCTCAATTCATGCCCTTTAGGAGATGGTCAAGGCTTTCAGCTTGGGCAACCGTGCGCGGAAATCCGTCTAGGATGAAACCTCGATCCGAGTCAGGCTTTGCAACGCGCTCGGCGATCAACCCGATCACCAGACCGTCTGGGACGAGCTCGCCGCGCTCCATGATCTCCGCCACGTGTCGCCCGATCGCGGCTCTCCCAGATACCGCTGCGCCGCAGCATGTCACCAGTCGAGAGCTGCGGGATCCCGAGCGTCTGGGATAGCCTGACCGCCAGCGTTCCCTTCCCGGCGCCAGGTGGTCCTAAGAGAACAAGCCTCATATCGTTCCTCCGTCAAAGTCGGCTTCGAATGGCTGCGCGGGTCAGTGGCGCATGCCGGATCACCATCACACCGATGTTCGTGGCCGATTAAGCCGGCCCGTTCTTCCCGTTCTGGCGGTTCTTGACGAGATCACCGACCACGGCGGGATCGGCCAGCGTCGAGGTGTCGCCGAAGCTGCCCGGCTCGTCCTCAGCGATCTTGCGCAGGATACGGCGCATGATCTTGCCGGAGCGGGTCCTGGGCTGGCCGGGCGCGAACTGGATCTGGTCGGGCGAGGCGATCGGTCTGATTTCCTTGCGCACCCAGGTCACGAGCTCCTTGCGCAGATCCTCCGTCGGCTCGACGCCGGCCATCAGGGTGACATAGGCGTACATGCCCTGCCCCTTGATGTCGTGCGGGAAGCCGACCACGGCAGCTTCCGAGACCTTCTCGTGTGCCAGCAGCGCGCTCTATCCGCGGTGCCCATGCGGTGGCCGGAGACGTTGATGACGTCGTCGACGCGGCCGGTGATCCAGTAATAGCCGTCAGCATCACGCCGGCAGCCGTCGCCGGTGAAATACTTGCCCTTGTAGGTCGAGAAATAGGTCTGCTGAAGCGGGCGTGATCGCCGTAGACGGTACGCATTTGGCCGGCCAGGAGCGGGTGAGGCAGAGATTGCCGGTGGTCTCGCCTTCCAGCACCTTGCCGTCGGCGTCGACGATTTCAGGCACCACGCCGAAGAACGGCTGCGTCGCCGAGCCCGGCTTGAGCTTGGTTGCGCCCGGCAGCGGCGTGATCAGGATTCCGCCGGTCTCGGTCTGCCACCAGGTGTCGACGATCGGGCAGCGATCGTCGCCGACGACGCGGTGGTACCATTCCCAGGCTTCCGGATTGATCGGTTCGCCGACCGAGCCGAGCAGGCGCAGGCTCGCGCGCGAGGTCTTCTTCACCGGCTCGTCGCCGCCCTGCATCAAGGCGCGGATCGCGGTCGGCGCGGTGTAGAAGATGTTGACCTTGTGCTTGTCGATGACGTTCCAGAACCTGGAATTATCGGGATAATTCGGCACGCCCTCGAACATCAACGTGGTCGCCCCGTTCGCCAGCGGGCCGTAGAGAATGTAGCTGTGGCCGGTGATCCAGCCGACATCGGCGGTGCACACACTTCATGCGTAACCGTTCGCTGTCCAGTTTTTGCGCGCTGAAATGCGCCAGGATCAAAAAGCGGAGCCAGCGCTGTTGCCGATGCGATGAGCCGGTGGATTTGTTCGCCATATCCGAGAAGGCTTCAAGCGCCTTCGCTGCCTCAGGCGAAACCCACTCTTCAAGTGACTGCCGGGAGAAGACAGCTCTACGACGAAGCCGGTCGACAAGCTGCCGGTTTAACGATCAGGCGTTCGAATTCCTGCAAGTAGTCATTGTATTGCGCTTGAGTAAGCGGCCGAGCTCTCTCGGAAGGATATTTGTAAGCGTGTACCCACCTTCACGAGACCAGAGCGTAAGCCGCGCCGCAGGCAGGCTCTTGTCGCTCTGCCGTTGAAAGACGAGGATATCCTCGCCGCGGCCATGCGACCAAGGTCCTTCTCGGCGCCTATCCCACGCTCCCTGGCGATGCTGCAGCGAAGAAGCGACTTCCGCAGCTCTGCACGCCTGGTTTCGGGACCAAGGATCGAGAGATCCTGGAAGACTTCGACCGCGTGTTTGTCGCTCATGTGTTTGGTCTCCGATCGAACTAGCTGATCAGGCTCGTTATGGCCTGCGGCGCGCCAATGAAGGCGTAAGGATTGAGGAACTGGCGGCCCCAAAACAAGTTTCGATCCACTTGTCCAAGCGCTGCTTCGTCACAAACCACCGACCAGCGATCCTTGATGGTCTTGATTTGATGCACGACAATCGCGACGGCATCCGCCTCGTTGAGAAGAAACGATGGCGCGCCTTTCAGGCAGAGCGCAATCTGACTGTGTCGATCCTGGCCCAATATCAGCATCGCTTGCGTCGCCTCGCCGCCCGTGCGGCTTTGCGGGCAAATATCATAGGCAGGTGTGAGCGTCAGATTCGCGCCATCCCAGAAGGCTGCGTGATTTCGGGCATGATCATCCGTGTTGCCGCAGAGCACGTTGAAGACAATGCGCGAAAACAACTCCCGTAGCGTCTCCTTGGGTTCCGTAAAACGGTGACGGATGGTCGTGGCGAGCTGTTCGTAACTGGCGTAACGGGCCATCATTTCGTCCAGCTCAAGCAATGTTAAGGCGGATACCATGGCCTTCCGGTACCATCCGCCGGTAGCCTTCGCACGATCGAAGCGCTCGATAAGGAGGATGTCCTTGCCCGCCACGCGTTGAAGGCTCACAGGCGCGACGCGAAGCCCGGCCGCCGCGGCCAAGCGCATTGCGATGAATTCCGCCTTCACCACGCTATAGAGGTCGGTTTGCGAAGAAAACTTCGCGATGAATTTCTTATCATCGGAGGTAATCGTCGCTTTCGGGCGCGCCCCGCCAATGGAGCTACCGTGGAGAAGCGCCCGGTCGAGCTCGGGCGTCAGCGGCGTTCCTTGTTCGACGAGTGCCGCCGCATTCAAAAGCTCAGCGAGAGAGGCGCCCTCGCCTTCACGCGCGACATAGGCGGAGGGCGAGGCTTGAAAATCGAGCGCGCCGATGCGATCCGACCCTGACTCGAGGAGAAAGGTCAGCTCATCAAGACTGCCCGCGTCAATCTCTTTCCCGCGGGCGCCGAACTTCCGATTGAGGATCACGCGCCGGCCCCAGGCATCGGGGCCGGCATCGCGAATACAGCTCGGCATGTTCAGACCCGCAAGAAGCGGAAGGATTCCGCTCCGCAGTGGCAATTCGGGCTGGTAAAGCGCGATGGCGTCCTTGCGCTCGATATAGCTCCGTCCATAGTTGAACAGGAGCTGTTCGCCACGCGCCGACAGAAGGCCTGCAACAACCGGTTTCGTCTGGCCCGGTAGCCAAGTCCAGACATAGGCCTCGGTGAATTTGGGATCAGAAGTCATCCTTGACCTCTTCACCCCGCCGGGCACGAATGGATTTAGGCAGAAGCGTCATGACTTCGCGATTGCTTTCGATCGCCTGAGACATTGTCGCCTGCTCGACGTCAAACAGCCTAACGCCGACAATCGCAGCGACTTCAAAGACAGCCCCAATGGTGGATCGCGGGTCGCCCGCCTCTATGCGCCGCAGCAGCCCGCGCGAGATCCCTGCCCGCTCGGCGACGTTGAGCGTGCTCATCTTCCGTTCGATGCGGGCCTTGCGCAGAAGCTGCCCAAGCAGCACCGCAGCATCGGCTGCATAGACAGAAATCGGGTGACGGATCTTAGCCATGATTGGTTCATAAATAGATCGTCAAGTGCTTCGTGGATCATATATAGACCAGGGCCGCAAATTCTTCAACTGAGCTGGTGCATAAAAAGACCAGACCGGCTGTTATGGTCCATTAATGGACCAGGCAGGTTCCAGACAACGTAAGGAGCTGGCGAGGACGCCACCAATCCCAGATCGCGCCTCGTCCAAGCTTAAGAGCCTGCGCCGAACACCGTCATCCGCCCGAAAGACCTGAGCCCGTGGCGCTGTGAACATGCCGCTGCGCTTGGACAACGCAATCGCCTTGCCCATATGCCCACAGCAAAAGGCGCGCAGCTTGACCGATGCCATAAAACTAACCACCCAGAACGCCTCGCCACTGGGCGAGATCAAATTGGAGAGGTGGGCGACATCGTCTCGGAATTGGTGGGCGGCTTCATATCGGTACACCCGGGCGACTTCGTCGGAATCCGCACCCTGCATCGCCAAGAACCAGAGGCAAATTGATAGGACGTTCACGCGGCGGGTTGACCAGCGAGATTCATGCGCTTGTAGGTGGCAATGGCCTGCCCGTACGGCTGGCACTGACGCCTGGTGAGGCCCATGACAGCCCAGATCGCAGGACCCAGAAGATGCCATTGAGGACGCGTCGGTCGTTTACCCGAGGAACTCCACGCGGCTTGTTTGGTAGCATAGACTTGATAGCTGCCCATTCGTAGTCCGTCAGTTCATGGCGCATGATTCGAAGCTTCAGTTTGGGAGCTAGAATCGCGGGCGCCGGGGCGAGCACAATGCTTTTGCCATGTCAGGCCGACTTGTCCTCACGGCTGCCCTCAAGCTTATCTCGCAAGGCCGTGATCACGCGATGGACAATCCGTATATCCTTGACAGACAGCCCTTCTGAAAGATCGTTGATCCAGGGAACCTGCAATTCCATTGCGGCTTCGAAGGCGCGCTGTCCATTCTCAGTGAGCACGACGAGCTGCGCCCGTCGGTGATGCGGGTTGACCTCAAAAGATACGAGGCCCTCCCTGTGCAGATCATTGATAATCCGCTGCACGTTTTGACGATTGCCGCCGAGGTCGCGTGCGAGCCAAGCGACCGGTTGGGGACGTTCGGCGGACACAATGGCGCCAAGCACCTGCCAGCGTGCGCTTGTTAGGCCAAGCGGGGCGACCAGACGGTCGCCGGCCGTCAGAAGCAGGCCGTCGAGCCTGAATAGATCGAGAACAAGGTCGGTCAGGGCGTCACCCTCGGGGGTTCGCTCGGCTCTTTTCATTCGTCACCATTGTTTTATGTTGACATCATAGTGTCAATATGTTTGTAACCATAATACCAATTAGGCACCACATGTTAAACAGCGATGGAGGCACTCATGTCGTTGCTACGCCCACTAGACCCTTCCTTCCCGATCGACCGCCAGATCGCTATCGAGGCAAATTCGGTCGTCCTGGTGAACCCATTCACTCTCGACAAAGCCGATGAGGCGGCTTTTCTCAAGACCTGGCAGGACGACGCAGCGTTCATGAAGCGACAGCCGGGCTTCATTTCCACTCAGCTGCACAGAGCTCTCGGCGACAGCTCGACCTATCTGAACTACGCCGTCTGGGAATCCACCGCACACTTCCGCGCAGCCTTCACCCATCCTGACTTTCTAGCAAAAATCGCCAGCTATCCGGCCTCGGCGATAGCTTCCCCTCATCTGTTCCAGAAAGTTGCCGTGCCCGGCATCTGCGTTGCCTAGCCCTGCTGCTTTTAGGAGGGGAAGATACCCATGATCAAGTTGATCCATCCTGTCGCTGGCGCCTTGGCTATCGCAACGATCGGCACATTTTGGCTATCGACGGTACTCAGTGAGCTGTTCGCGCCCCATGCCACAGTTGCAGCGGTTAAGAGCACCATACCGTGGGGTTTCTTGTTGCTGATTCCGGCGCTCGCTGCGACCGGTGGTACAGGTGTCATCTTGGCAAAGGGGCGCCGGGCCGGACTGATCGGGGCCAAATTCAAGCGCATGCCGTTAATTGCAGGGAACGGCATCCTGATTCTTATTCCGTCTGCGCTCTTCCTTGCGTCCAAGGCTCAGGCGGCAGAATTCGATGCGACGTTCTATGCTGTGCAGGCGATCGAGCTCGTCGCGGGCGCAACAAACATTACACTTCTTGCTCTCAACATGCGGGACGGTCTCAAAATGAAGGGATGGTTGGGCCGCAAACTCGCTTGATCACCTGAACCGGAACTGCGCGGACAACTGACCTGACGCCTGGTATTGTCGTGATTTAATGAGTACGCGCCCTAGGCGTGTACTCATTAAGCGCAGATGCCTTGGCATATGAGCATATATTCACAAACTCACAATGAGCTGGCCGGAACGAGCTGGTTCGTCGCATCGACGTTGAAACGGCTCCCCCGGCCGACAGCGCCGAGGCGTTCTCATAACCCGCTAGAGGAGCGCGCTATGTCCTGGAAGTGGAAGCCGAGTTGGTACATCTTGAGCAAGGACAGCATCGTGCAACCGGCCCATCAATGTTTTGTCACAAAACGCTCGACTGTCTTTAAGATCGACGGCTGCCGCGTCCCCAAGCTGGCCCAGCCCGACTTGGTACTCGATCTGATCCGCAAGGCTGCAAACGCCCTTCTGCACCTAAGGCGGCGCAAGGTGCATCGCAGCCGGTTCAGCGAACCAAAAGGAAATCCGCGCAAGGCGAAGGGCGAAGCGCCATTGCAGACCTCAGCAGATTTTGTGTGCACCTATAGTGCTGTCGTCGACGCGCTCACAGCCACGATTCTCAATGCAGAGGCCGCCTTAAAATGGTTGGGCACTCAACCGCCAGATCTGGAAGAAGCCCGGCGAGCACTTAATACTATCGCTAAGGACGGTAAGCGAGCAGGCGAACTTATCGTTCGACTTCGAGCGCCGATGCAGGATGACGCTCTTGATCCCCATAGTACGCATACGACGAAGCCCGCCTGATTGACGCATGCGCGCGAGAGCCGGGTAGCGCTATGATAGCACCGCGTGACAGTTAGGCGGCTTGCTGATCGGTAGGTTCGTTGGCTTGGTGCGGGAGCTTCCATTCCCAGAGCAGCAGTTCGTGCAGACCCGAAGCGGGAAGATCGGCGATCCGGGCGAGGACGTCGGAGAGACAGGCTTTGGGATCGACATCGTTAAGACGACAGGTGGTGATCATCGTCAGCATGATAGCGGCGCGGTGGGCGCCGCGCAGGCTGCCGGCGAAGGTCCAATTGCTCCTTCCCAAGGCGATGCCGCGCAACGCTCTTTCTGCGGCGTTGTTGCTGAGGCAAATCCTGCCATCGTCCGAGGAAGCGGCAAAGTCGGCCCAGCGCCTGAGCATGTAATTCATGGGCTTCAGGACCTCGGATGAGCGCGAGAGGGTTTCTCGCTCGCGCAGCAGCCAGGCGTGCATGTCGTCGAACAGCGGCTTGCTTGTCTCCTAGCAGCAGGCGCAGCTCTTCGGGGCCTCGACAACGACGCGCTCGCGTTCGATGTCGTCCGGCCAGGGCTTGCGTACCGGCCGCTTGCGCGTGAAGGCGCGCACGCTCAGGGTTTTCGCCGCGGGGGCCCGCGCGGCAAGCTCATCCTCGCTCGCTTGGTAACCAGTTCTTCGAGCTCCAATTCCAATTGCTCGATCAGCGCGCCGTGCGCTCGGAGCGCTGCCCGTACAGTTCGCGCTTGAGCTTCTCGATCCGCAGCTCAAGATGCGCGATCAGAGCCTCGTTGGCCGACAGCTCCGCCTGCGCGCTGGCAGCTACCGCCTCGGCTTGCAGCCGCGCCTCACGTTCGGCCTGCAGCGCCGCCATGCGGTCGATCTGCTTGGGCGCTAATCGAGCGACAGCAAAATGCCAGCGGAAGCTCCCATCCAGAGCTCAAACCTCATCGTACAACTGAGCGCGCTATCAATCGGCACAAGCCTCCGCTCGCCTGGTCTTCCGGACAGAGGAAAATGGACATGGAATGCCAAAATAATTCGTCAGCTCAGCCGAAGCGCATCGCGTGCGCATTTCGAAACACCGGCACAAAGACTTTTCTGAGGTCCGCGCGTGTGGTACGAGGCAGTGCTGGATCGCTCGACTAACTGTTTCTCACCATTAGCGGCAGTTCATGTTGGATTGGCGCTTATTCGCATCGTTCAATATGTGGAGCCTGCCGGTTCGTCGAGCTTGTGGCGCCCGGTTCCGGTGAGCGGCGGGTTGAAGATGCTAACGAGGATCATGTCCTTGTCCCGTTCCCCGCGTAGGAAATGCTTGTCAATCACATACATGTCACCCTTGCGAATGGGAAAGACATTGCCGTCCATGTCCTCGACCTCTCCCTCTCCGCCGATGCAGTAGCAGGCTTCGAGATGATTCCGGTATTGCAGAAGCGAAAACGGTGTTAGCGCGCACCACGGTGTGGCAGATGCTAAAACCCATGCCGCCCTTATCGGTCAGAAGGCGGTGGCTAGTATCATTGCCCAATCGACAAAGTGATCGATCGCTTCGACGTCGTGCAGGCTACGCACAATCATAGTGTTGGATTGCTGGTGCCAGGTTGAAGTGATTGATCCAAAAGCTGGAGGCCGTTGTTTTGCCCCGGAACTGCGACTTCTCTGTCGCGCGGCGGACTGCGGTCTCCGTCGGAACAACCAACCGTCGGCCGCGGAGAACCCGCGCAATCGTCCTACGGGATCGGGAGACCGATGAAAAGATGAAGTTGTGGCTGTCTCAGCTGGCTAGCGACTGAGAACGATTTAGCTGGGCGCGTAGCCAATCTAACAAACTGCCGAGATATGGCCGAATACAAACAGGTCCGCGAGCGAGGACCGATCGAACAGTGCGGCTTTTTAATCCGCTATGGGCCAATGCCGATATAGATTGAGCACCTGATACGCGAGCCGAATGAACTCACGTGCAGGTCAGCAGATCAGGTCCTCAGGGCTAGGCCAACAGCAGGCGGATATCATCGATTATTTGCCAGGTTGCGAGCTCATGATGATGCCGCCGGCGAGAAATCGTGTAGTCCCGAACGCGCGCGTCGTTCGCGGCTCCGCGCCTAGCTTGCCGGCATGTCCGCCCCCTTCCGAAGGCTAAACGCGAGCGGGAAGGTCTCGGCCGAAAGAGACTCGAGCGCGGTCTGCTCTTCGATGAGGCGGTTTTCGATGAACTGGCGTTCGACATCCGACAGGTTCGACCTCAGCAGGCGACGATAGCGTTGGATGTTGCTGCGGTGAGCACGAATGCAGGCCAAAAATTCATCGAGCATCCTGGACGCTCCTTACGTCGTCGCAGTCCTTACGAAGAGATATTCAGGCGAGCATGTCATCGGTCAACGCGCCGCTATCATCGCATCGCGAAAGCCGCTCGGCAGGCGGATGAAGACCCTAGCAGTTCGTGAAATCATTCCCTTCTGACCCTACCATTTCCAACGCGACGATCCGCAGCGTTTTTGGCTCGCTACACGCCGTCTTTCTACTCGTCTAGTCCTTCAAACAGAGCGGGACGCTTGTAACGTGCAAGGAATAGTCGGTCACGCCCCGCGTGCCGGACGCTTGTCGCTAACAAGCTCGCCTTAGTACTCTCCCCTGGCGGGCTGAACATCATTTGCTGATGTGCTATAGGCATGTTCGTTGAGAACCGCTTTGTTTGAGAGTTTCGATGTCTCTTTCGATTGGGTTGATTGTGGACGGCTATGTGAAACTAAACAACCGCAGCGCGCTGGAGAACCTTCTGACGCATCGGCGGGAGTTACTGCAGAAGTTGAACCGGGTTACCGGAATTGATGCGAAGGAAGCGATCGCTCAGGTCACTCAAGAAATCACAGTGATCGAAACGGCCCTTGCGGCGCTCGCACGGGAGTAAACAGCAAAGGGCGCACCGCCTCGCGTGAGTTGACGGCGCTCCCGCGCCGAAGACTGATTTTGCCCGCGTTTGCGGATGAGTGTTACAGCACGACGCCTCACCGGCATCGTGACGCAAGGATGCGCGCGCCAAGGCTTGGATGCTCCGCCTTTTGTGCGAGCTGCTCTCTCCTTTCAACGATCGGCCGCTCGCATCGAGCAACGCGCCAACCGATTCACATTTGCAAATGCGGGCGGCGGCTTGCATGGGCCTATCGTGACGCGTCGGGGTAATGAACTGGGGGGAACTAAGATTGACTGACGGCGCTTGTTCGCAAAACAGATTCTTTGTTCGGAAGGGCGGGAAGGGTTGGATGGTTTATGATCGAGAACGTAAGGGCCCAGCGCTGATTGGGACCAGCTTGGCAGCCAATCTAACCGTTGAACAAGCCGAACGGATAAAGCGGATGCTCACCGCTTCGCGGGAAGACAAGGTCTGATCTTGATATGTGACGTTAGCCGACATCGATTTGCGACCACGATACACCTGTGCGAGCTGGTCAGATCGCTGCGCCGCAGGCGACGCGAAGGCGCGCGAACCTGGATAAGAGGCCACGATCTTCAGCACTGTGGCTTGGAATTTCACCTCGATGACAAGCCATGTCCTAGATCTCTCGCCACATCGTTGGTGCTTTCGAAAGAGCTTCCTGACCGATCTGTTTAAGCAGATCGGGGCGCGTCTCACCCCTGGTGGCGGCCTCCAGGATTCTGGAGGCGACGTAGGCGCGGACGCCGGTGTCATACGGTGGGACGTTCTCGCAAACCTCATCCAGGATCGTGCGCAGGAGCGCGCTCGTGGCACCGTCCAGCATTGAGAGATCTCCCTCATCCCACCGAGAAAGATAATGGGCATTTGCTGGACCGCAACGCAAGTACATCAGATCGTATGAGACTTCGCGACCCAATTTTAACGGCGCTGCAATGTCCAGCATCTCTGAGATGGCTGATCAATTGCAGAGCTCGATCGAGCTGTTTTTGTTTTCTCGTCGCCCCTCTCGGTTTAACAGACAACCTTGGCAGGGCTCAGAGCCCAGGGTTACGCGCTGCCACCATGCTCTGCGATTATCTAAGGCATGCTCGGCCATCTATAGCGCGCTGAACTGGCTAGTCGGCTGCGGCAGACCAATGTTCGGACGGTGCAAGTTCGTTGCCGACCTGATCAGGTTCATTGCAGCCAGAGGATTTGCCGCCTATCGAGCGTGCTGCGTCCAACCAAGCCCGAGCGCTTCGCATCCTGCACTGTAGAGGGACATCGTGCGCAATTGTTTCGGTGAAGCATATCTTTGCGTCAAAAAACAGCGCCGGCCCCATGTCTGGCGAGGAAATCGCGCCGAGATCCGACGGCCACCCTCAATAACCCGTGACTCACCCCTAGCCGCTCTGGGCGATTTATGCAGCATCACAGTAAACTCATGGTCAGGGGCGCGTGGCCATGATCCATAATCGCAGGTATTGGCAGCAAACAATTTTGAGCGAGCGTGCTTTGGGAATGCCCGCTTGCAGGCGGATGATCTCAGTAACGTCCTGCGTTTTGGACATAAGCCTGGTGTAGAAGTGACCCCAGCACGGACATGCGAACGTCCTGTGAAAATTCATCGGGGGCGCTGCCGCAATGCAGGATTTGAGCGCGGGAGCGCGGCTCGTCGCATAAATCGATATTGCGATTTTGATACACTCTCCGCCCAGAGCAAACACATGCAACCGGGGGGCGGCATATTCCGCGACTACATTGTGAGCCATTATCGCAACTAGCATGAGCCATGAGCGAGATGGCGTCGCGGAAGTTGCCGTCGCATCTGCGAATTGGGCGCGAGCCCCTTTGCAGGGAGTGAGCTAGCAAACCAGCCTGCCGCGGGCTGCATGTGAAACGCTCCGATCTGAGGCCAAGGCGCTTCGTTCAGCGGGGAGAAGAGACTGGGCTGTTCAGATTTTCTGCTGTGTTTGTCGAATCAGAAAGGGAGCTACATGAATCATCTCGGCAGCAGCCAACGTCGCACAACATCTGTGATGACGGCCGAACAGCACGAGCTTGAGCGCTGCAAGCAGGAGAATGCGCGCCTCAAACAGCTGGTTGTACGACTTTCTGAAATTGCTTTGCGCCACGTCGCAGAAAGCGCGCATAGCGCTCAGAATGTCCCAGATCGTCTGAGCGAGCCACCGAAGTCATAATACGGAAAGCAAACTCGCACTTGGCTGCTCTCGGGAGCGTGGAGCGGTCCGGTCTTGCTCACTTGTCAGCGGCAGAGCCAAGATCATGAGCTCGAGCGTGGGGCAGTTGTTCAGGAGGCAAAGGAGCAGTTTCGGATCGCGTTCGAGGGATGCTGAGGATTTCAGGGCCAACTGATCGGGTTCGACTACTTCTGAGCGCAGTCGCTTGCGGATCTGGCTACGCGCTAGGTCAGGACTACATTGTCGATCAACCGCGTCGAGCCCACATACGCTGCCACACAGAGCACCGCCGGATAACGCAGAGGGCTCTCGGCAATCCTGAGGGTCCCAGCGTCGACAAGCTCAAGGTACTGGAGACGATCGACCCTTTGCAGATGCTTTCTTGCAAGCGCAATCAGCGTTGACGTCTCCCGCTCCCCTGAGGCAAACTCTTGGGATGCAGCGAACAAGCCACGGCTGATCGCAAGGCTCCGACCACGTTCTTCCGGGCTGAGATAACGATTGCGACTGCTCATTGCCAGCCCATCTGGCTCCCGCACGGTTGGCACGGTGACAATCTCGATCGGAAGATTCAGATCAACCGTCATGCGGCGTATCACAGCGCATTGCTGAAAATCCTTCTGCCCAAAGTACGCGGCGTCCGGCTGCACCATGTTGAATAGCTTGCAGACAACAGTCGCTACACCACGAAAATGTCCGGGCCTGAAGTCTCCGCAGAGCGGTTTTGCGAGTTCGCCCGGCTCGACAAAGGTCTCAAATTGAGCCGGATACATCTCCTCTGCACTTGGTGCGAAGATGATGGAGACCCCGGCACTACGGCACAAGGCTTCATCGCGCGCGAAGTCGCGAGGGTACCTGCTGAGATCCTCATTTGGTCCGAACTGAGTGGGGTTGACGAAGATGCTAACGACAGTGACGTCGCAGTGTCGACCGCTGGCCGAGATCAGGGACAGGTGGCCGTCGTGCAGGTATCCCATCGTCGGAACGAACCCGATGCGCTTATCGGCTTTGCGGACGTCTGCAACAGCCCGACGCAGCTCAGCGACCTTCGTAATTACTTGCATTTCTTACATTCTTCACGCTGAATTGGAGGGCACCCACTTGGCGATGGCATGCCGAAGCTGATCAGGAAGCCGATAGCACTCCTCTGCGCCCGGGAATGCACCTTTGCGGATATCGGCAGCCCAGCGCGACAGCGCCTCCTGCAACAGCTGGAATCCATTTGTATAGGCACGAACGAATTTGGGACGATGGCCTTCGGTTAGCCCCAAGACATCATGGAACACAAGCACTTGGCCCGAGCAATCGGGTCCTGCTCCGATCCCGATGGTGGGTATCGTGAGAAATTCGGTCGCTCGCGCGGCGAGCTCGGCAGGAATCCCTTCCAGGACCAGAGCGAAACAGCCGGCTTCCTGCAGACGGTGGGCGTCATCGAGCAGACGCAAGGCGGTATCCGTTGTCCTTCCCTGCACCTTGAATCCACCCATGACGTTGACGCTCTGCGGGGTCAGACCGAGATGTCCCATGACAGGAATTTCGCAATCGACCAGGGCGCGCACCATCTCGACGCGTTTGGCGCCACCCTCGAGTTTCACAGCATCGGCGCCACGCTGCAGAAAACCTCCTGCATTGCGGATGGTATCCTCAAAACCGACATGAAAGCTCAGAAAGGGCATGTCGGCCACAAGCAGGGCATGAGGCCTCGTGCGCGCAACAGCCTCCAGGTGATGATTCATCATGGCCACGCTGACGGGCAGAGTGTTGTCGAAGCCCAGGCAGACGTTTCCAACGCTATCGCCGACCAGGATGATATCAACAATGGGATCCGCGATGCGCGCCGCAACTGCATCGTAGGCGGTGGTCATCACGACACGACGTCCTTCACCCTTCCACTGCTGCAGTGCCGGAATCGTGACACGTTCTAGAGGCTGCTCTGAACTGTGGCTCATATTGGATCCGCTCCCACACACTTTCGGGGCTTCCTAGAGAACGCAGGAGAAACCTGTCAATGGCATGGAGGATGGAGAACTTAGTTCTCCAGAACTGGAGAACAACGCAAAAACAGTCCAATGGACGCGCAACCATCGGGCAAGACCTTCCTCATCGCCCTTTCGCCACCCGATGGCTCGTTCTTCCCGTACAGTTTCAGCCCTCGATCGAGGAGCGGCGCTCGCGACGGGCCACCATCCGCACGCGTTTCTGGGCTGATCGCAGTGTCTCCAAACGGTGAGGGCTCGACCGAAGCGCGCTGCAGATGCACGCAGCGAGAGGCTTCGTCTTTAGGGGCACATCTCCGCGTCTGCTGCCCTAGGGGTACTCGTGAGGCTCCTGCTTCGGCGCTGGCGCACCGAGCAATGCAAACGGATCCCAGGCCAGGAACGTCCAGAGGTGACAGGCCGTTGTAAGCGCAGTGAGAACGGCGGTCGAGTAGATGTCGTCGGGAACGCGCTCAGACCGCGCCAGCCTGCCGGCCGTGTAGGTCCTGAAGTCGATTATTTTTGCCGATGTTTCTGTCACTTGATTGTCCACGCGCTGGCGAATCGAATTCGCAACAAGTCTGACCAGGGCGGTACCCACAGCTCGGTCTAGCCCTAAGCCGCTCGCAACCATCGAAGCCATTTCTGATCGGCCTCCCGCCGCGCCTTGAAGCGGTTGACGCATTTTTTTGAGCAAAGGGCCGTTCGCCAGCAGTAATAGCGAATCAGCCCAAACTTTCCGCCGCATATTGCGCAGCATGTGGCTGAATGGTCGAGTGAATTACGGAAGCCAATGTGCATTCTCGCCTCCTGTCAGACATTCACTTGGGAAGCCCCGCTACCCTCTCACCGCGGCACCACGATCGCACCAAAGGAGCGGCCGCCCGACGGTCCGTCTCAATGGCCTTGCAGCCATCAAGAGCCTGACTGTGATTGCAGCGATTGCGGCTGCCTCACGAAGCAGTAATTTTCGCAGAATGCCTCGCCGAGAAGCTCACGATAATGGATTTCTCCGCCGTGATTACGGCAATTCGCCCCGGCATTTCGGCCAAATGCTGCGCGTCTCATGGCTAGTCCGCAGGATTGCTGCGGCAGTTGGATCAGGAGCGATTAAAGCAACTGCTTAAAGCACGATCAGCCTGCGAGCCGTGGGCGCTGCATCCCCCTTGCATTATCAAACGGCAGCAATACGGACGCTTCCGCCTTGCAAGACCCTGTCACAGCAGACGATTGCAGCACTGATGCACCTCACATCAGCAAGTCAGCAGCGTCGCGGATGGCAGCATAGATTTCATCAAGATCGGCCGCCGTCACGCAGTAAGGCGGCATCACGTAGATCGTATTACCAAGCGGGCGTAACAGCAGATTCCGCGATTGGAAGAAAGCCAAAAGCTTCGGCCCGATGTCCGCCAGATAGCCGGCATCGCTCGTGTTGAGTTCAAGCGCTGTGACTGTTCCTGTGCGCCGGACGTTTGCGAACCGTGAATCGTCGCAAAATGGCGCGAGTGCCCGTTCTTGCATCTTGGCCAAGGATGCGACCCGCCGGCGATAGTCCTGATCCTGCCATAGGTCGAGATTGGCCTTGGCGGCGGCGCAGGCCACTGGATTGGCCGTATATGAGCTCGAATGAAAAAACGTACGCCTGCGATCTTCCGAATAATGCGCATCGAAAATATCGGCACGACACAGTGTGACGGCGAGCGGCAGCGCCCCAGCCGTGAGGCCTTTCGAATAGCAGGCAATATCGGGCGTGATATCGGCCTGCTCACACGCAAATAAGCTACCCGTCCGGCCCCAGCCCGTCATGACCTCGTCGGCAATGAACAGGACGTCGAAGGCTTCGCAGATCCGCTTCATCTCCCTTAGCACGGAGGGAGAATACATCAGCATTCCACCGGCACCCAATATCAGGGGCTCCACAATAAAGGCTGCGGGATGTTGGTTTCGACAGGCGTTTTCAAGCGCATCGAGCGCTATTTGCTCACGATCTCTTGCCGGGAACGGAATCGAGGTCACCTCGAACATCAGCGCCCCGTAGGCCGCATTGAAGACGCCTCGGCTACCTACCGACATCGCCCCGATCGTGTCGCCATGGTACGAGTGCTGCATCACCACGATTTGGGTTCGCTGTCTTCCGGTATTGTACCAGTAGCCAAGCGCCATTTTCAGCGCGACTTCGACGCTGGTTGACCCGCTATCGGAGAAGAACACATGTTCGAGCGCCGGGGACGTCACCTTCAATAGTTCCGTCGCAACTTGCTCAGCCGGTTCGTGAGTGTATCCAGCGAAGATGATCTGGTTGAGCTTGCCTGCCTGTTCTCGGATCGCGTTCACGATGCGTGGATGGCAATGGCCGTGGGTCACGACCCACCAGGAGGAGATTGCATCGATAAGGCGTCGGCCATCTTTGGTGTAGAGATAAGCCCCCTCTCCCCGCAGCACCTTCGTCATGTCCTGCTGTAGAGCATGCTGCGTGAACGGGTGCCAGATCGGCGACCTCTTGGCCATCTTCATAGGTTCAGGAAATCATCGCCAACAAAGGAGACCTTGAAAGCGGCCTGCAGCCCATCGTTCGTGAGGGGATCAAGCCACGGGAGCCGTCCCAACCAACGCACTCTCCCGATCTCGCAAACCGCGCTTTCAGTTTCTGGGTTTCTTTCGCCAATGAACGCAATTCCAAGGATTCGAATCTGACGCTTCCGCAGAGCCTCTATGGAGAGCAGACAGTGATTGATTGTGCCCAGTCCCGTCCTCGCGCAAAGCACGACGGGAAGCTGCCAGCGTTCGAAGATGTCGATGTAAAGAGTGCGCGCTGCCAGCGGCACCATGAGCCCGCCGGCGCCCTCGATCACGAGTGGCCGCTCACCCCTGTCCGGCAGTCCAAGTGTCTCTGTGTCTATGCGAACGCCGTCAATCTCCGCGGCGTAATGGGGCGAGGCAGGCGTCCGAAGTCGATAGAGCTCCGGGACAATGCGATCGGACGAGAGGCCGCCGAGGCGCAAGACGCACTCGGAATCGGTCTCTTGTTCGAGTCCAGCCTGGACCGGTTTCCAGTAATTCGCGCCGAGCAGGCCAGCGAGTCCTGCGGAAAATACCGTTTTGCCGACCCCGGTGTCCGTACCGGTCACGACGATCCGATTATTGATCAAAACGACCCCCTCGTCACCTCAACAAGCGCATCGAGCATTGCGCACACGTCCGCTTCCCCAACATTGAGCGTCAACGAAATTCGCAAACGGGCGGTGCCTGCTGGGACGGTTGGCGGCCGAATTCCGCGGATGTCGAAGCCGCGCGCCTGCAGAGCAGAGGCAATTCGCATTGCATGAGCATTGTCACCGACGATATACGGCACGATCTGAGAGGTCGACGGCGTGTGCAAACCAAGGGAGGTGATCTGCCGATGCGCGAACGCAACGAGCTTGGCCAGCCGTTGCTGCCGCTCCGGCTCTTTCTGTAAGATGAGCAGTGCCTCTCGAACGGCAACGGCCATCAATGGTGATGGGGCAGTAGCAAAAATAAATGGACGGCAGCGGTTGACCATGAAATCGCGCAGGATGCCGGAGGCCGTAACAAGTGCACCCGCCGCACCGAGCGCTTTGCCGCAGGTATGAACGACGATGAGATTATCGCGCCTGTCATAAGGAGCCGTGAGCCCTCGTCCCTGATGCCCGTAAGCACCTGTGGCATGAGCCTCATCCACGATCAGAAACGCGTCATGGCGATCGGCGATTGCCACCAGCTCTTCGAGTGGAGCGAAGTCGCCATCCATGCTGTAGAGACTTTCGGCCACAATCCAGATGCGGCCCGCTCCACCTTTGGTTCGCCACTCGCGAATTGCGTCTTCGACTGACTGGGGATCATTGTGCGCGTGAATCCGGCACTCTGCGCGGCCGGCTCGGGCCCCCTCGTGAATACTGGCGTGCACGAGGGTATCGAGAACAAGCAGATCGCCGCGCTGCGGCAGCGTTGTCAGGATGGCAAAATTTGCGATGTAGCCGCCTCCAAAGAAAAGCGCCGCCTCCGCGCCAAAGAACTGAGCCGCTTCCGTTTCGAGCCGTTCATGCTCCTCGCAATTGCCGCGCAGAAGCCGCGACCCGCCGGCGCCAACCGGAGTGCCCGCCTCGAGCGCGGCAACCATCGCCTCTTTGATGCGCGGGGCGCTCCCGAGCGCCAGATAATCGTTGGATGCGAAATCGATCCCCACGCGCGGCCTGAGGCAGCGCAGCCGTTTATTTTTGTTCAAGGCCTTCAGCGCTGCGACGTAGGGACTAAGTCTAGCTGTTTGGATTGACCGCATTCATCACTCCCAAGATCGCATCAACTCACGCAAAAGATCCGTTGGCCGTTGAAGAAGGAAGGATGGCCCTTGAGGCTCAACTTGCCAGGATGCGATTGTCTCGGTCCACACGCACCATGCGTGGGTTGAATATCTTTGCTTCGGCCGCGTCGAATGAGGCATATGCAACGATAATGATCTTGTTTCCGGGCATCGCCAGTCGGGCGGCCGCACCGTTCAGGCTTATCGTGCCAGACCTCGGCGGCGCCTCGATCACGTAGGTGGCAAAGCGCGTTCCAGTTTCGACATTGTAGATTTCGACGCGCTCATTGATCACCATTCCTGCTGCCTCCAGGAGCGTACGATCTATCGAGATCGAACCTTCATAGTGCAGATCAGCTTCCGTCACTGAGGCGCGATGGATTTTGCCCTTCATCAAAGTTATCTGCATTTCTCACCTAGGCTGGATGTAGGGGCAACATATTGCGCGCACTGCTTCCCTCCGGTGATCCCGGACGTGATACCGAGCCGGGCCAGCAGATCCGCATCGCGATCAACTTTCGGGTTTTTGGTGGTCAAGAGCACGTCGCCGATGAAGATCGAATTTGCGCCGGCCAAGAAGCAAAGTGCCTGCAATTCATCGCTCATGTATTGCCGCCCGGCGGACAACCGAACCACACTCCGCGACATCATGATCCGCGCGGTCGCCACCAGCCGGACCAGCGCGATCGGGTCGGGAGGTTCCGCGGTGTCTTCCACCGGCACGCCCTCGATCTTGTTCCATAGGTTGATCGGCACGCTTTCGGGATGGCCGGGGAGATTGGCGAGCAGCACGAGCATACCGAGGCGGTCCTCGACGTGCTCGCCCATGCCGATGATCCCGCCGCAGCAGATCTTGATGCCGGCATCGCGCACATGCGCCAGCGTATCGATGCGGTCCTGCAGGCTTCGGGTCGTGATAATCTTGCTGTAAAATTCGGGGGATGTGTCGACGTTGTGATTGTAGAAGTCAAGGCCGGCCTCGGCGAGGCGCGTGGCCTGGTTCGGTGTCAGCATGCCGAGCGTGACGCACGTTTCCATGCCGAGTCCCTTGACCGCATTGACCATGTCGCAGACGGAATCGAGATCGCGATCTTTTGGAGTGCGCCAGGCCGCGGCCATGCAGAAGCGCGTGGCGCCCGCATCCTTCGCGCGCCGCGCGGTCGCAACCACATCGGCGCAATGCATCAGACGGGTCGCTTTCAGGCGGGTTTCGTAATGCACGCTTTGCGAGCAGTAACCGCAGTCTTCCGGACAGCCGCCGGTCTTGATGCTGAGCAGGCTTGCAGTTTCGACGTGGTTTGGATCGAAGTGCTTGCGGTGAGCGCGCTGCGCCTGAAGCATCAGGTCGGCAAAAGGACGGTCGTAGAGCGCCTTAGCCTCCTCGACGTTCCAATGATTACGAACCTGCGCCTCGTCGCCTGTTTCCTTCCGTTGGATTTGCGCAGCAGCATCCATAACCTATCCCGCTCGATTGTAGATAATCGCGTGAATTATCTATAGTCATCGCTCTCCAAGAGATGCTAATCGAGCTGCCTCGCAAATGCACCGGTTATTGCGGTAGATAATCTATGATCACTACTGACAACACGACAACGGTCGCGCGCATCGCGGACTCGATCGCTGAGCGCATTATCAGCGGCGCCCTAGAGCCAGGCGCGCCACTCCGCCAGGATCACGTTGCACGAGAATTCAATTCCAGCCACGTCCCGGTGCGCGAGGCCTTTCGGCAGCTGCAAGCACAACATCTTGTTGTCGCTGTGCCGCGTCGCGGTGTGCGGGTTGCCCCGCTCGATACCCGGTCAGTGAAGGAGATCGCTGAAATGCGCGCCGCGCTCGAAGTGGTGGCATTGCGCCATTCGGGGCCAAGGCTCACAACAACTCATTTGGCTCGGATCGAGCTCGCTTTGATCGAAGGAGACAATGCAAAGACGATCGAGGAGTTTGAGATGGCCAACCGCGCCTTTCACCAAGCCTTGGTCGCGCCGTGCGGAATGCCGCGTCTGCTCGCTAGCCTCGACGGACTGCAGCTTGCCAACTCTCGATTGGTGTTCGCGATGGCGCGATCGGTGGGCTGGCGACCGCGCTCAAATCAAGATCACCGCCTGATTCTGCAAGCCTTGCGAACGCGCGACGTCGATCAAGCCTGTAACCTGCTCACGCGGCACATTCAAACCATTGAGCGCCTTCTTCCGGCGTCCTGACCAATTCTGGCCACGATTCATTGGGGATCGCAGACGATCGCAAGCGACGAACATGCAGCAAGCGACTAGCCTCATTGCAAGGGGCTCTATTCCCAGATAGTTGTGCCACCCGCTAGCGACATCTCCACGGACAGCCATGATTCGTCACATTGTCTTCTTCAGCGCCAAGGACGAGACGCATATCGACCAGATTATTGAAGGTCTTTCGCTTCTCACCACGATACCACATGCGCGCCGGCTTGAGGTTGCCCGCAACCGAAAGACCGATCAGCTCGGCAACGATATCGACATCGTTGTCTATGGTGAATTCGACAGCGAGGCGGAGCTCGCAGCGTACAAAGCGCACGATCTCTATGAGGAGTCGATTAAACGGGTCCGACCGCTCCGCGAGCTGCGGTTCGCGGCCGACTACAATGTATGATAGATGCCCCTTTCGCCTCGCCGGCAGCATGATCAAGGTGCTGCCGCAGCACAAGTCCACCGCCGGATAAACTTGGCAATCGCCTCAATGTTCGGCCCATCGCAGACGAGAGTCGTTCTTATCGGGTGGGGCAACAGATGGAACGGCACTTTCACGACGTCAGCCGCCGGTGATCGATAAGCCGATGTACGTTCGCGAATTGCAGTGGATTGAACCTGTCACAGCGATGCGAGGTCTCCCGCATCGGTCGCATCTCACGTTTCTCGATAGCGCAGCAAGGCACGAGCTCCTTGGGCGCTACTCATATCTAACGTGCGACCCCTTCAGCACCTACAAGGTCGCGAACGGCCAAGGCAGTTGGAACGGACTAACTCTTCATGGCGATCCATGGATGGTCCTTCGCACACTGCTCGCGAAATACCCGCAAGAGCATGATCCCGATCTCCCGCCGTTCCAGGGTGGAGCGGCAGGCTACCTTGCCTACGACATGAACAGGACAGTGGAGCGACTGTCTGCGCCGGCAATTGCCGGCATGGGTTTGCCCCAATCCGTCCTGCATTTCTATGACGTGGTCATCAGCTTCGACCACCGGGATAACAAATGCTGGATCGTCTCGACCGGATGGCCGGAGCAGGATCGCGTGAGACGGAGCGAACGCGCGCGTCGTCGAGCCGACGAGTTTGCAGCATTGCTTGCCCATCCAACGGCGCCCCAGAACGGTTGTGACGGCAAAGCGGGCGCATGGCGCTCGAACTTCAGCCGCGAAGGCTACGTTGCGGCGGTACAACGCGTGATCGACTTCATCCTGGCTGGTGACGTGTTCCAAACGAATATTGCGCAGCGTTTCAGTGCCCGCCTGTCGACCTCGTTTGATCCGCTCGCCTTCTACTGTCAGCTGCGATCATTGAATCCAGCGCCTTTTGCGGCCCTGCTGCGATGGGGAAAGCTGACCATTGCATCGAGTTCGCCGGAACGATTCCTGAAGCTTGAGGGGCGACATGTCGAGACACGACCCATCAAGGGCACGATCGCGCGTTCGCCTGATTCGAAGGAAGACCACCGCCGTGCGGCTGCTCTCCTCGCTTCCGAAAAGGATCATGCCGAGAACACGATGATTGTCGACCTTTTGCGAAACGATCTGTCACGCGTTTGCACTGCACATTCGGTCGAGGTTCCGGCCCTGTGCAATCTCGAGTCCTATGCCTCGGTGCACCATCTCGTGTCGATCGTTACGGGGGAACTTGCCGGAAAGGAAGACGCCGTTAGCCTGCTCCGTGCTTGCTTTCCGGGCGGCTCGATTACGGGAGCGCCAAAGCCGCGGTCGATGGAAATTATTACAGAAATCGAGCGCATAGCGCGAGAGGTCTATTGCGGGGCGATTGGCTTCATCGGGTTCAACGGGCACATGGACACGAATATTGCGATCCGCACCGTCACGATTGAGGACGACCTGGCTGTGTTTCATGCCGGCGGCGGTATAACGGTGCTGTCCGATCCCGAGGCCGAATACGAGGAAACGCTCGCCAAGGCAGAACGACTCTTTGCTGCATTCGGTTCTGAACCAGCTGGTGCATTTTGATTGCCATCATCGATAATTACGATTCCTTCGTGTTCAACATTGCACGCTATTTCCGCAAGCTGAGTGAAGCAACGGAAGTAATCCGGAACGACGCTATCAGCATCAGCGAGCTCGTTGGTCTCAAGCCGCGCGCGGTGGTCATATCGCCCGGCCCCTGCACCCCAAGGGAGGCCGGAATATCGACAGCAGCGGTCCGCGAATTTTCAGGACGCGTACCAATTCTCGGCATCTGCCTTGGACATCAGTGTATCGCGAGCGTTTTCGGAGGGCGCGTGGCGCGTGCGCATCGGCCCATGCATGGTCGGCGCTCATACGTTGCGCATGACGGCCGAGGGTTATTCAAGGCGCTGCCCACCCCGCTTGACGTCGGCCGCTACCATTCTCTTATCGTCGAGCTTGATCGTTCATGCGGGCAGCACCTGGCAGTGACAGCGCGCTCGGAGGAAGGCGAGATCATGGCCCTCGCGCACCGCGATCATCCCACCTATGGCGTCCAATTCCATCCCGAGTCGATCCTTACCTCACAGGGGCACGTCCTGCTTATGAACTTCTTGCGACTCGCAGAGGATTTCCGAAACCACGCGGAGGAATGAGAGCTGGGCCTGCCGGTCAAATGGTGGACCGTTGGTTTCCGCGTCCTTACGTCGTTTGAAGGCGCAGCGTCATATAGCAGGCATTTTGTGTCAATCAGCGCTGTTTCGTGCTCGGCTCCGCAGTCAGCGGCGCGCCTCCCACAGAAACCGGACCTTGCGGTTTGGGCGGGCGGACGTCTCTCTTGGCCGGCTTGGATGTGGTGCGCACGGGTGGCGGAGAGGCGGCGGGAGAAGGAGAAGCAACAGGCGCCGGATTCTGCAGCTCCTCGATTCTTTGGGTCAGGGCTGCGATCTGATCCGAGATCCGCTTTAGATCGGCTTGTTGTGCATCGACGTTGCGATTGAGCTCGACCAGTTCATCGGCTGTCTTCTGCTGCCCCGATTGGATCCCTAAAAGAACGGCCCTATCCTCAGCTGACAGGCTAAGTGTGGGAGGCTCGACGTCATGCGCCGGCGGCGCCTCCGCAAACGCTTCGATATGCGTCCACAAATAGGCTCCTCCTGCGCAAAAAGCGAGCGATACGGCTACCAGAGCAAAGATCCACCGAAAGCCTTTTGAGGGTGTCTGCAAGACAGGCGGCAACTCCGATGTTTGGGATTGATCCATCACAGCCCCTCTCATCATTTCGATCTGCTTCTGTTGTTCTCGTTGCCGCGATAGCAGAAGATGGTCAAGAGCTGCCGCACGCCGCAACACCCGCGGCATCGTTTTCAGCAATCTTGCCCCACTTGATCGGGTCGGAGTCTTTACGAGAAACGCATTGCGCTCCAGGTGGTGAGGTAAATAGTGAGGGCCGGTAGACGGGCTTATCCTTGAAGCACATTCATACCTGCTTGCTCTTAAGGCCACCGAAAGGTGCGCGTCGGGGATTTGCTAGGTGAGCCTCCAGCGCTCCTGTGCCTAATTGTTCGATCGATAGTTGCCGTGCCGAAGTTGACCTGACGCAGAAATGCTGCGCAATGCGCGCAAAAACGCGTGATGCGAGCGCTATCATAAGCCTACCTATATCTTTCGATGGATGGGGACTTAGTGGTCAACTGTACGAAACCGAGCCAGGAGATCAGGTCGGCCATTCAGAAAGGCAGCACTACGTGCGAAAACGGAGCGTTTTGCGGAAGCGGATCCCTGCGGAAGCCTGAGCAGATCATCCGCGACCGCCGGGCCTCCAAACGTGGAAAACCATACCAGCCCGCTGCCCGGCTGCGTCAGGTCGCGCAGAGATCCTAGCGCGCCAACGGCCGATCGCGAGATCTAAATGAAAGCAAATGCGAGCAGGCTAGAGCAAAGCAGCGCGAGGCCAGCGGCGGTCAGCGCCAACAGGCTGCCGGACACAATGTCATGATTGTGCATGGATCGTCCTTCACGGCGCCCGGAAGCAGCGGATGGGCGGCTGCCTTCGCGGTGAATAGCCAATCACTAGATTACTACTCGAAACCGCCGCACTATTCCTGCGGCCCTCAAGGGAAAATGCATTTTTTGAGCGCAATCATCCCGCTGTTTGGCGGCTACCGGCGAGAACGAACGAATATCAAGATTTGTGAGCCTTTTGCTCGCCAATACGTTGTATGCGATAGATGCCCCGACAAAGCCGCTCCTCCTCCAAAGGCACGGGATGTGAGCCGTTTCATAATTGCGATATATCGTTTCGGGTAATCCTTGTTGCATGCGCGTTCTCCTGATCCTCCTGGCGGCTCTAACGATCATGTTGGCGGCACGCGGCCAGCACCAGAATGCCTTCGTGCCACGCCCGACGGCGTCCATGCCCCCGGTCGACGTGCCGTAACCCAAGCACCTGACTCTGTCCTCAAATGACCTGAAGCATTTCATCAATATCGGGGAGCAATTAGTGACACGGCTCGGACTCATATTCGCGATCTGCACTGCCGCCTTTGTAGGCAGCACATCTTCCGCACTTGCCTGGGGGCAGCTAGGTCATTCTGTCATTGCGGAACTGTCGCAGCGGCACTTAAGCCCGGCTGCACAGGCGAAGCTCAAGGAGCTGATCGGTGACACTTCGCTGGCCGCCATCTAGAACTGGGCGGACGACTATAAATTCACGCCGGCAGGAAAGAACACCTATCGCTGGCATTTCGTCGACATCGACATCGAACGGCCGACATATGACGTCGCCCTTGACTGCAAGGATCAAAACAATCAGGGAACCTGCATCGTCCAAGGTCTTCCGGCGGCTATTGCGATGCTCAAAGACAATTCGCGCTCTAAGGAAGAAAGGTTGCGCGCGCTGAAGCTCGTTGTCCATCTGGCTGGGGACCTGGAGCAGCCGTTGCACGCAAGCGAACACAATGGCGATCAAGGCGGTAACAGACTTCATGTCATCCTGCACGCGAAGCGGTCCGACGGCACGTCATATACACGCGCGTCGACCTTCCACAGCATGTGGGATGACTCTCTGGTCGATCTCCAGGCATATTCGTGGGGGAGTTATGCTGATTCGCTCGATGCCGATCCGCTGCCGACAGTCGAAGCCCCGCCCTATGATGAAGCACGAGTTGCCGCATGGGCCAACGACACGCACGCCTTGGGTATAAGAGCCTATCAGTTACTGCCGGCAGGAACCCCGGACCACAACGATTCGAGCCACCCCGTAGAGATCAGCAACGATTATGCTGTGGCTATCAAAGCGGAGCTCGATCGCGAGCTGGTAAAAGGAGCCGCGCGTCTTAAAGCTATTCTGGAGGATGCATTCGGCAGTTCATAGATCAACTGTCAAATTTTGGTCGGCCGCAGCAAAACCCTCCCACAGATCTCCAAACCGATTTCACACGATCAGTGTTGGCTGCCTTGTACACTCGCACCCGCGCGATATGCCAGGGACCGTTCTGGCGATGACGTCGACGGCTTGAAGGCAACCTTGTCGTATGGTCGCGAACGCACCGCGCAGCGTTTCTCGCGCTCTCATGAACTTAATCGACCCACGGTGATTGGGACCTCTTCTGGCTGGCCATTCAGAGCACCGCGCGAAGCGCGTACCGGTCAGCGCCGATCCACGCCAGCCTCGTCGTGGTCGGAGGCGGCTAGCCTACCGTCTACTCGCGCTGTCCTCTAATGGATGCTGCGCCTCGCGTCCTGCGAGGCTCCGCGGCTCGGCCACACTGTCGTGCATCACGGGCCTCTTCGGCTCGTCCTCTGAGCAAAATGCATTGCCTTCCCTCCTGAAAGCCGCACACGTCTTCATTGATACGAATGGAACCGGCCTTGTTCGCTGCTAGGATTACCCAGCATCGCAACAGAGCAAACGCGGTTGCTGCCACAGAGCAGGTAACAGCAGACCTCCTCGTCGCTCCAACGGTCCTCACTTAACGAGTAACGCACGTCTGCTCTCATGAAGTCCAACATCCGCGGCTCAGACAGCCACAACAGCCCGGTCGCACCGGCCAAAGGAATACGGTTCAGAACTGTCGAAAACCTCAAGCTAAATAATCTCGAAGTATCTCCGACGTTCAAAGTCAGTGACCCGATGTTGAACGGCTTCCCACTCCCAACGACGTGAGCAAGAAAACGTTTCAACAAACCTTTCTCCGAAGATATCACTGGCTGCTGCAGACTGTGCAAACCGAGATGTTGCCTCTGATAAGTTTTGAGGCAGTCTCGCGGACGGACGACACATCTCCACGCTTGCATCACCGGCGATAGAAGACGGTAGCGCCGCACCCGTCTCGACCCCCAATATTCCGGAACCAATCGCACCTGCCAGCGCGAGATATGGGTTCGCGTCTGCGCCAGGCAGCCGATACTCCAAGCGATGGGCAGATGGCTCCCCCGGAATGGCGCGAACCGCGCAGGAACGGTTGTCAACTCCCCAGCTTGGACAGATTGGCGCCCAACAGCCAGGCACCAATCTCTTGTAGCTGTTGAAGTTCGGCGCAGCGAGCACACAGAACTCCTTCATGTATTCTAGCTGTCCGGCGATGAATTGACTCATAAGTTTCGAGACGTTGCCGAACGCATCACCGTCGTAAAACGCATTCTGACTATCCGAGGACATCGAGATATGAATATGGCCGGACTGGCCGGGCCATTTCTCGGAAACCTTGGCCATGAATGTAGCCATCATGCCTCGCCTTTGCGCCCAGGCTTTTATCATCGACTTGAATATGGTTGCTCGATCAGCGGCTTCCAGCGCATCACAATGACGAAGCGATGCTTCGACCACGCCAGGTCCCGTTTCAAAGTGCAATCCGCTGAGAGGTGTTCTAGCCTTCTCACAAAGCGCCAAGATCTCGTCGAACAGCTCATGTTGCGCGACAGAGCGCGCAATCGAGTAGCCGAACGGGCCGCGCGTTAAAGGAGCCCATTCGCCGAACGGCTTTTCTTCGATCGTGTCTGCATTCTCCTTGAACAGCATGAATTCAAACTCGAACCCGGCAGTGCAGCCGTATCCGTGGTCAGCAGCCCTTCTCAGCACCTTCCGCAGAATACCCCGCGGGCAGATGCTCTCATGTGCGCCCGTGAACTCCGCGAGGTAGAGATACTGATCGCCGACAAGAGACACTGAACGGCCGGTGCCTGACAGAATACGCAGGTCAGCATCTCCGAACGCAGATAGCGGCTTTTGCGTGAAACTGGCCGGAATAACCCGATCCGAACAATCCCACGCCAGCACCGCTTCAGAGAACTTGATAACTTTATCTCCAACCGAGAGATCTTCACCCAATACGTGTTTTCCTCGCAACACGCCATCGAAGTCGCTTACGCCGACCATCGCCGCGCGGGCTGGATTTGCTCCGGTCAACCTGGCACCAGTTGGCATTAGTCGCGATCCTGCGTCACCAAATCGAACACCTGGTCCATCCGCATTGCTCGCAACTTGCGATAATCATCGTCAAGCTGAGTCAAATCGCTATTCACGAGATAAACGATGCCAGGTGTCGACGCCAAGTCGATCGTGGGAACCAGCTTTTGACCGACCGGAACGAAGGCGATGGCATCCGCGAAGCTCGGAAGCTTGCGGATTGCTTCGAGCCCCGGGTAACCGGCAACGACACCGCCCATATCTGAGATCAGCGAGACGCAAAGTGCGGGGGCCTGCCGCTTGTACGGCCCGCGCCGTCTCATATATTCACCAAAGCCCTTGGGATCTGCGTAGCGCCAGGCCGTCAGGGTCATATGATTGTGCCCCAACGCCATCGTTCGTGCTTTTGCCGACATGGTCCCTTGAAGCCTCGCTCCGAAGTCCACCAGAACCGGCCCCCGATGATCGACGATGATCTCAGCATGAGCCGGTCCGTCGACGATCTGTAGTGCCTGCAACGCACGCACCAAGTAGTCGGACAGTTCCTGAACGATTGGTTCGCTGCCGTCCAACAATCTCTCAAGTGAGCAGACCGATGATGCCCCCTCAATCGGAACCGTGTCATAGGTCCAGGCCTCCGTGACGAAGGCTTGCCCGTCGATCGAGACGGCATTCACGGTGTATTGCTGGCCGTTTATTTTTTCTTGTCCAAGGGCAAAACGATTCAACGCTCCGATACGGTTCGTCTTCCCGACAATTGTGCTTAGAGCTCGCTGAATCTCTTCTTCTTTCGAGCAAAAGAATACGTCTTCGGTACCCGTACTGTTCAGAGGCTTGATCACGATCTCATCGAACTTCGCTTCACGCTTCCAGCTCGCGATCTCTACTGCACTGTCGGACACGACCTGTTTGATCGATCGCACGCCTGCAGAGCTCAGTGCGCAAGACAATCGCGCTTTGTCACGCCGAGCAGCGGAAAGCGCGGTCCCATTTGATGGTAAGCCAAGCTGCTCCGACAGAGAATCGGCGAGCTCAACTCCGGTCTCGCACCCCGCGATTACGAACTCCAAGTCCCTCCCGTGGAGAGACTGAAGATGATATTCAACGATTTCGTCATAGCCCATCCGCTCGTTGGGGCGAATGACTTCACCATAAAGATCCGCATTGAAATGCGATTGGAATATGGGTGGTATCTGTGCAGCCGACATCACATGCACCGATCCAATTCCATAGCGCTTGAATTCTTCCGGGAGATATCGCCCGGTAGAGTATGCGTCTACGATTACGCAATTCCGTTGCTTCATGCGGATCTCCGATACTGCAAGTAGATGTTGCCGACAGCGACAGCCGTAATGAGAACATTTCCAATGAACGTATGTGACGAAGGCACGATGCGAGAATCGAAGTACTGGAATAGGAAGGTGATGACAGGGGCGCTGGACAGGACCATGTTGACGGTGAACGGCTCTAAGCGGCGAATGCCCTGCTGGATCAAAAGCAAAGGAACAATGATCGTCGACAGCCCAATTGTTGCGATCGCAAACCAATGCTGCGAGATCTCGGACACGATAGATGAATGGTCGACCAGTCCCAGCAGCAAGAGGATCGTTCCATAAAAGCGATGCGCCAGGACCTGTCGGCCAGAAAACCCGCGGTCGAACAGCAGTTTGACAAGTATATTTGTAAGGGCCAGCGATAGGCCGGCCACGATGGCCAAGGCGATGCCAAAGGACGATCGAGGCCCCCACTCCACGCCTGCGTTGCCGCTGGCCGAGATCCAAACCATGTAACTCCCGATCGTTGCGATCGTACCGCTCACGACAATATCGGATGCTGGAGGGACACCCTGGCGCCTGATCAGTGCGTTTAACCACACTGTTGCGGTTGGCCCCAGAGCCACCATGAAGGCGACGACAATCGCAGGTTCAGCGTATTTCAGTCCGATAAATAGGCCGATCCAGCTGATCGCTGTCACGGCATTAAGCGCGACGAAGACCAGCAGCGACCAGTTCGCCACCGTTGCCTTGCCTCTCTCGTGGCGAGCCAGCATATTGAACGTCAGACAAACCATAGCGAAGGAGAGCAGGAGCGCGACGAACACATCCGCCTGCTGAAAATACGACGCCGCATAAACCTCGCCTGCCGCGCTCACGACGACATAAAGCGCCACAAAGAACACCCCTAGAGCGAAGGGACTCGTTAATCGCCCAGTCTTCCTGTGCCCGCGAGGCGGCGCGCGACCCTCGCAGGACCAGGCGCGTGCATCGGCTCCGACGGACTGTCCTTTCGTCCCGCACGGACCACGTTTGGTTTGAAATGTCACAATCCGCCTCTAGTTCTTCTTAGTCTGGTGGTACCCCACACACGCCTCTCCAAATGCCTTGAAGAGTCGCTTGCTGAGGGGATCGGCTGAGACGTGCCATTCGGGGTGCCATTGCACACCGATTTGCAGCGTCGGGGCGCCAATGACCGAGGCCGCCTCGACCAAACCATCGGGCGCCCACGCCTCGGGCCTCAGGGCTGGGGCAAGCGCCTCAATGCCTTGGTTGTGCAGCGAGTTGACTTGCGCCTCGATCGTCCGCGCGATTGGAAAGAGCGGGCCATCGGAACATATCCTGACGCTGTGCGCGGCGTCGTACTGGCGGTCTCTTGGACGGTCTGGCTTCTCGGCATGCATCGCGCCACTTTCCGGGCTCCACTCGGCAAGCGATGAGCGGAGCGTGCCGCCGAAATAGACGTTGAGTTCCTGAAGCCCACGGCAGATGCCCAGAATAGGCATTCCGAGCGCGATAGCGCTCTTTATAGTTACGGCAGAGAGCCTGTCCCGCGGACGGTCGAGGATCCCAACCTCAACGTCCTGCCGATCAGCGTCCGTGAAGCACGCAGGCGCTCTCAGGACGGCCGGGTCGATGTTCGATTCATCACCCGTCAACACCAAGCCGTCGAGCCGGCGCATGATCGCCGGGGCGACCTCCTCCCTCGCATCTTCGGCGTCGACCGTCGGCAATATGACGCAAGCGACTCCCGCATGACGATGGAGTGCCTGCAAGTACTTGCGCCGCAACCAGTCGCGATGCACACCATCGATCAGAAGACGGTTTGAAGTGACGCCGACCACGGCTCGGGTGCTCTCTGGCCCTAACAACGTCACGCGACCTGCCCTCGGGTGCGAACCTCGGCAACGGACTGCTCATACAAGCGTCGATTTCGCTCCTTCAACTGAGCTATGACGCTAGGTTGACCTTGAGGTCCCTTGACAAAGAGCCCGCCCCAAGTCGCGGCAACCTTCGCGTAGTTCGGATCCTGCATTCGGATTTTCTGAGCTTTGCGCAACAGCCAAAACGGGATACCGGGCGAAAGGTGATGCTCAAGGTGGTACTCATCCAAATTCTGCCCAAGGATGGCCCGCTCGAGGAAATTTCCTTTCCGATTCCGGGTGAGATAGACGTTCTGCGTCTCGGTTTCGCACATAGGTGAGTGCTCGGCGAGCTCGATAAACCAGCCGAGGACCTGAAACGTGGTGAGATAGGGCACGATCCAAAACAGGACGACGATATGGAGCAGCCCAGCAGCATATGAGCCGCCCAGGATGGTGACCCAGAAGAGATAGAAGCCATACTTGTCGATAAGTATGCCGGAGCGGCTCTGATCATCGACCTCTGTGATCGAAAATCGATTGGTCCAAAGATACTTCAGATACGCCACTGTCGCGCCACCGAAGATCGGCTTCCAGATCATGTTGAAAGCGTACCGCTCCGGAGGCTGCACGTCGTAAACGCCGCTGGCCAGGAAGAACTTCAGGTCGGGATCCTTGTCCGGGTCTCCAAGATAGGGATGATGCAGATAGACGTGCGAGATCCGGTAGGCCCAGTGGCGCTGGAACAACGGATAGGAAGCGAACAGAATGCCCAGCACGTAGTTCCAGGTCGTGTTCTTCGCGAGCGTGCGGTGAGCCGCATCATGAGCGATGGTTGTCAATCCGCGCTGATAGGCACCAATTAGAAGGACGGCCAGCGGGTAGAGCCACCATGAGACCGACACAGTCGCGAGCGTGCACGCTGTGATGACAGCGTAATCTTTGGCAATATAAGCAGCTCCCGTTATGTTGTCGGGTCTCAGCTCGGAGAGCTGCTTATTGATCTCTCGGCTGAATTGAACGGCCTCATAGCGTGATGACCTCAATTTCCAAGCGTCTGCCTGATTCATGAGAACCTCTCCTGATCGCCTTGCAGGTTGTCAGATTGCGGAAAGCGCCTTGTCCAGATCGCGCAGGATGTCGTTGACATCTTCGATGCCGACGCAAAGCCGGATCGAGCCGCCAAATATGCCGGCGGCTTCGCGCTTTTCCCGCGGGACGGTGGTGTGGGTCGTCGAGACAGGATGGGTCACGAGCGTGCGGGCATCGCCGACATTCGAAACGTGATACATCAAGTCGACGTTCTGGATGAACTTGCGCCCGGCTTGTTCGTCCTCCACTTCGAACATGACCATCGCCCCGTGCCCGTATGCAGCATTGAGTGTCTGTTCGACGGTTTCCCGATCCGCGCCTTCAAAGAGCCCCGGGTAGAAGACACGGCGCACTTTAGGATGCTCCTTGAGAACGTCGGCCACGATCCTGGCATTCGCGCAGTGCTGCTTCATGCGAAGTGGCAGCGTTTCAAGCCCCTGGATCAGTTGAAAGCTCGCAAACGGGGCGATCGCCGCGCCGGTATCGCGCAACCAGGTCATGCGAGCCTTGAGCAGGAACTCGCTCTTTCCAAGATCGTCGACATCGCGCACCGCGTTATGCCAAACAATTCCGCCATGCGCATCGTCGGGACGATTGAACAAGGGAAAGCGAGACGCTCCTCGGTAGCTAAACTCGCCGTTGTCAACGATCAGTCCGCCGAGCGTCGTACCGTGGCCGCATATATATTTCGTTGCGGAGTACGTCGTAATCGCAGCGCCAAGATCTGACGGCCGGCATACCAGTGGCGTTGTCGTATTGTCCACGACCAAAGGCACGCCGTACTTTCGGCCGATCTCGGCCAGCTGTTTGACGGGGAGCGGAACCAGACAAGGATTCGAAATCACCTCTCCGAACAGACATATCGTGCGATCATCAATGGCACGCTCAAAGGTCTCGGGCTTACGAGGATCTGCCGTCCTCACGCTGATCCCAAGGCGCTTTAATGTGTTGTGGAGCAGGTTCCAGGTATTGCCATATAGATACGGAGAAGCGACGACATTGTCGCCCACTTCGCCACTTGATAGGTTGACGATAGCAAGGAACGTCGCCGCTTGACCTGACGCAACCGCGAGCGAGTCGCTTCCCATATCAACGGCGGCGTAGCGCCTTTCCAGCGCGCGGGTCGTCGGATTGATGATCCTTGTGTAGGTGAACCCATCGGCCTTGACGTTGTAGACGTCGGCAATGTGGTTTAGATCGCCATCGAGTTCATAGGCTGTATTCTGGTAAATCGGCACTGCGACGGCTTTCGTCGCTACGTCACGTCGATAGCCCGCATGCAGAACAGCAGTCTCAGCCGAAAACGGCAGCTGCGTTTCTTTAGCCGTTCGAGCCGGCATTTTTACGCGAGCCGCGCATGTCTCTTGCGCCGACATCGGCGCCACTGACCGAGCCTGGCCGGACCGGAAATATGTACGAAAGGCGCACCCCAGATGCTCGATCCAACTTGATCGGATCTCTCCAATGCAACCGATGCGGAAACTCCGCGTCGGAAGATGCAGCTTCGAGTAGACGTAAAGGTTGTGAGCCGCTAAGTGGCGGTACAGCCCATCAAATCCTGCCTGGTCCACGATTCCGGACGGCGCACTGAACGCGACGCAGACCGGCGACAGCAACTCCGCGGACAGCACCGGCGACACTACTCCTTCGAGTTCTTTGACGAGATCATCCCTGATCTTCTCATACCTGCGGCGCCTGGCATCAATTCCCTCCTCGTCCAGAATCTCCAAGGCCTTTGTCGTTGCCTGAACAATGTGGGTGGGTGGGGTCGATCGCCACTCACCGGTGCGCTCGAGCGAGAGCCATTGATCTCTCACGTCGAGCACAAACGACCTCCGTTCTTGAACCGCATTCTCGAGCAGCTCGCGAGACGCGATGACAAACGCTACTCCCGGCGGCCCTTCTATGCACTTGTTGCTCGAGGTAACCAGGACGTCAGCTCCACGCTGGCGCAGATCGATATTAAGGGCGCCAAAAGAACTCATCGCGTCGACGATGGTCTTTACGCCACGTCGCCTCGCCTCCTCCACGATCGCGTCCAGCGGATTGACGATTCCGGTTGTCGTCTCGCAATGCACGAAACATAGGTGCGTAACGCCAGGATTTCGGCTCAGATACTCGCCAATTTCTTGAGGATCCAAAGGATCGGTCGCTCGCTTGACGAGCTTCAGCGCTTCGACGCCCCACAGCCTCAAGATTCGCAAAATGCGCTCGCCATAGATGCCGTTTATGCAAACGAGCGGCCTGTCGGCTTGGGACACAAATGAAGAGAGAGCGGCTTCCATCGCAAAAGAGCCGCCTCCCTGAATAGGCACCACCGAATAGTCCTCAGAATTTCCCAGCAAGTTGAGCATCAGCCGCCTCATGCAGGCGGTCACTTCCTTGAACTCGCAATCGCGCGATGGGAGATCAAGCTGCATCTGGCTTCTGACCGCCAGCGATAACGACAATGGACCAGGCGTCAGCAAAGAGCGCTGTCTCGTCAAACCATTCCTCCTCAGGTTGTAAGTGGTCAATTGATCTGGAGCCACCAGGGAGCCCCTGTGGCGAGCATCGACTTTCTCGGTCAACAGCTTCGGGGCAGGCGCCATACGCGGGCGCGTTTCGCCTCGGCGTCCGAAAACCCTGCCGGATGCCAACCTCCGTATCTCATGGCAGATACGGAGCGAGCGCTCCTAAAGCTCATCACTGTTGCCATTCACGCCTCCCAGAAATTGGCTTTGCGACCGCCCCCTCGAACGCAACTGGCACCCACGCGCGCTCTCATCCAGCCACGGATGTGCCGGGTTGAGCGCGCTCGCCTTTTGCGTCGCGAAGCGGCAGGTGGACCGACCGATTTGCGGTGAACCTGCGCTATGCAGGCAAACTTGACCTTACGGAACGATGCAGTCGGATGTCATCGCGGGGCAGATCAAGGCATGGCACACACGGTGATCGTTGTTGGCAGCGGGAGTTTGATGCGTGGGCTTGAGGCTTGATGCATTCGCACTCCGTCACTCATTGGAGGGTTTCGGACGCTGATGAATGTCCCGTCCATTTCAAAAGCGTACAACTTGACGCTAGGGGCGTTTCAACCCTCTCCGGGCATTTTCTCGCGTGAATTTTTGCCGGCCGTACCCCCATCTGACCGCGACAAGCCGACGCAGACAGCAGAGTGCGGAGATTCACAGCGAGCTATGACTATTTTGACAGTTCAGGACGCTCGGCCTCCCGCCTGCGAGCGTGCTACCTGCAGGTGAGCGATGGCTCAATCTTGCCGTTCGCGTACGATTCCTCGCCCACCCCCAAATGAAGGCACCGAGCTTAACCAGCTCGCCGGCGAGATCCTCTGTTGCTGGCGCTGGGAAACTGTACGCCCTCGTCGCACATGAGTATCAAGCCCTTGCGCTTGAATGGATCGGCCCTCTGGCTGCGGTCGCGTCCGCCTCGAAGGCAATTGAGCGAACTCGGATCACTGACCGTTTCGGAACGATCTGTTCGACAGCTTTAGGCTAGTCTTTTCCTATCGAAGCACAGCATGAGCGGCCGCTTGAACTGGGCTACCACATCACGCATGATTTCACTCGATTGAGCTTCGAGGCGGCCCAGATGTTTCGGCAGCATATATCTTCATTTCGGTGCAGCATCTCTGTTCTTCACCGTTCTATGGCTCGAGCCCGGAGTGACAACATCCGCGGCGGAAACGGCCGGCCAAGGCGCATGGCTTGTCCATGGGCTCAAGCCCCGTTGGACAGCAGACTAGGGGAGCATATCTCGTTGCGCTGCTGGTGCGGCCGGCGCCCGCGTCACACATGATCGAGAGATCAGCTCGTACGGGTCAAGGATCTTGGCTAAATCACCCGACGTGTTTGGCTCGAAAGCATTCAGATCGACCTAGGGATATTGAGGATCTGCTCAAGCCGCGCGACCTCGTCTCGTAACATCGCGATAGCCGCGTCGCGGTCGCACATGGCATCCAGCCTCGCAGCTCGATCAGCTTCTGACGCCAATAGCGCCTGTTGCAACTGGACAGCCATCGAAGTGGCCAGGCGCGAATTGTTCTCAACGTTGGCGCTTGATGGACCGTTCGCCTGTCGCACCTTGGAGATGTCCAACGCCGAGGGACTTTTCTCCAAAACGCTCCGAGCAGTGTGGACCGACTCTCCGGCGTGAGAGGGGCCGGACGATTCTCTCGCCTTGGTACTTCGAAAATCCCACCAGACTCGGAATAGCCGACGATAGAGCTCAGTTACCTCCCCTCCCCTATCCAGGACTCCGGCCTGCTGTGCATGCATCAGTTCTTGCTCATACCCGAGTTCTACCAAAAGCTCGGAGCCGACCAGATCAGTCACGGTTTGCATCTCTTCGACGCTCAATTGAGATCGCCATGTCTGGACAGAGTTTTGGTCGACCGCGTTTCGTTCCAGGATTTTTCGGTCTCCGAAGCTGCTGGATCGAAGATAATCTGCTTGTGGCATCGCTGCAGGTGCGACGGCCCCCGGATCACAGCCTAGCCCCCTCAACAGACGCCGGATTTCCTCGTCCGGATGCGCCACGAGCAGTTCGTATTGCACGACCTGTGTCTGCGGGCGAGTGCGGTGCGCGGCGAGCTTGGGAAGGCCTAAAACCAGATCGGCGAGTGAAGATATGATGACGTCGGGCAGACGACGCATGAGGTCGACGAGAGTAGAGCCGCTGACAGGATGCGAGCTTTCTGCCCGGAGTGGGATGCCCCACGTTGATTTCAGTGAAGCGGCGATTGCATAGGGATTGCGCATCAGAAGGAGGTGTGGCGCTTCTGGATATACAGATTCAAGAAACTCAAGCGCCGTCCAGTAGCGTGGTGTCTTGTCTATGATGATGCGTTTGCCTGCTTTTGCCAGATACTGAGCGTATGCTGCATCGGCAAAAGCGCGGCTGACGATTGTGCGATCTATCCGCCCCAGGAATTCCGAGGTCGCGGCCTCAATCAGTGAGCTGCCCGCCGGATGGCGCTGGTCCACCCAGCCAAATGCTTCAAGCGCCAGCATCAACCAGGGTTCAGGCGGAGCCACAATGTCTGGATGGTGCTGGAGCAAATGCGCCAGGAGTGTCGTCCCGGATCGTGGAAGACCGAGGAGAAAGCATACCCTAGGGGAGCAGCCAGAGCATCCGCTCATCGTTCAGACCCTCGTCCTTGAAACTCGAACCATGTCGGTGCTCGCTTGAACCAGCCAAACAAACCCAGCCGCAGGATCGCGTGGGCAAGCGCTTGCGTACAAAGCGTCAAAACGGCAAGCATTTCTCTACCACTCGTGACTTCAGAGCCGTTCAGTTCAATCGATCGGGCGGGATCACGGAAGAATAACTGCATTTGCCTTCTCGATTGCTCGACCTCGAAACGAAGTCAAGCGGCACTCAATTACACGAATATTGATTGGGGATAGGATATGGGAAGGTTGCAAAAACTATACGTACGTTTGCTGAAGACCGCCCGCGGCACATGGAAGGCTTGTTACTGGGCCATGGAACCTGCAAATGCGACATGCACCTCGCTGATGCTCGGCATACGCCAACGAAGCTCGGCAAAAGAGCGGGCAGCTCGGCGAGTGCGGCAAAGAAGCAGACCACATCGCGGACACCTCACTTGTCAGCTGAATGCTGCCGTTGGTCCGTCAAGACACGGAGCCATAGCCCCGGGCAGCCTGTTGTGCGCAAGCGCATTCCTCCAAACTATACCACGGGTTTGACTGCCTGCTCTTGGGAGCGTTGTCTCTCCCCTAATCGGCGCCAATGGAGGCTTGTAAAGGATGGAACCTGACTTAAGATGCCTCCGGATTTACCTGATGAAGCAAGCGCGCTTGGACGCATCTCTTCTGACGGAGACGAGATCGTCGGGCGGTTCATGTGGGAGATCAGATCGATCCATGCGTGTCTCGAAGAGCTTGCCAATCAAAATGTGCTGGGCACCACTTCGCACGGTGAACGATCCTGATGGGTGCCACCAATTTGGGCAAAGAAACGGGGGTACAGGTCAACCTGGTGTCACGAATGATGCACGTCGACCGTTCCATAGTAACCTACTCAAAGCTGCGAGAGAAACACGGTTTCCTGCGGCATGAGTCCTTCGTAAGGATGTGCGGATCGTGCTAATGTCGCTAACGGCCATAATGCGCAAGCATCTCGCGTCGGGACAGGCAGCGCAGGATGAGCCCGCTTTTGACGAAAGCGGCGTTGACCGATCAAGCGAGTTCATTGCCAAGCGTGCTACAGTGAGGCGTCGCGTGGCAGGAGTCCGCTCTGGCATTCAGAAGACCAAACCACGATTGTCAGAAACGGAGCTCGCTAACCAATGAGTCTCCCATTCTTCGAATACGTTTTAAAGCAGCGCGGTCGAAGGTGGTTGTGGTCCCTTCACGACGCTGAGGGCGCGCAGGTGATGATGGGTTCAGGACGTAACCGCCCCACCGCCATCTATCAAGCTAACAGAGCGCTTTTTCAGTTGCTGTTGAGCGCGCCATATCGCCCAGGAGCTCGATCTAGCCGACAGGCTCGACGAGGCCGGCTTACACCCAAACTTTAGCTGGCATGAGCTTCGAGGATGTCCCCATTCTCGAGTTTGTTTCCATTTGGCTAAAGCGGTCAGCCTATGTGTTCGGCCCGGCGCTGCCTCGCCGAAGCTGAAGAAGCTGATGCCCGACGACTAGATTCGCCCCGGAGGGTTTCGTCTGCGACTGGTCAGCTTCTCGAGGTAACGCGCCTAGGACTGGACGTATTGGCCCCATCGCATGTGCTCCCGGACCGAGCGGCTTTATCTTCAAGACCGGTCTATGGCCATGACTATGTCTTCACTGGCAATCATACATTGCAAGCGGCCGTCGAAACCGCCTTCCAAAAAACTTGATCAAAGATAAGGAGACGATGGAGCCCGTTCCGCGACATTGAAGAGCATCCGGCACGTGCGTGAAAACCTCTCTCAGCGCAGACGGCAAAGCTAATGTGCAACAAAGTTTCTATGCCAAAGAGGGCGGGCCGCGAGCCGCCCTGCCGCGCCATTAGCCAGCGTTGCTGAAATTAACGCTGATGTCCGAGTCCGATTCCGAGATTTAAGGCCTTCTGGCGTAGCGCGCCAACGCTGCGTTTGGTCATCTTTGCTATTTTTATGACCGGAGTCCGAGCCTTCGAATGGACTTTGAGCTCTTTGATATCAGCCTTCGTCCACTCGCGCCGCTTAACGCGTTTCTTGGTTGCTTTTTTCACGATGAATGCTCCTTCTGAGAGGAGCGCTTGTAGCATAGTTTTTTCGGAGCGACGACCTTAAAAAACGAACAGTCATCGGAACTCGCGCCAAGTATTAGCTCGGTCATGTTTTCGGAAGAGAAGGCGTCTGGACTACTGCAGCTGATTGTTGATTTCGTACAGACGCTGTGTTGAGAGGCTTCGTTATTGAATGCAGCCCATTGGCGGTTTAGCCCGCGCTAGTTAACTAAGTGCTAGAGCCCTTCGGGCCGTGCGCGAATACTAGATCGGTCTCACCTTCGTGTCCGTCGTCCGAGCTCGATTCAAGGCGTCGAAGTGCACGAAGACATCAGATCCTCCACCCTCAGGTCGGATGAAGCCATATCATCCCTTGGTCCCGTTGAACCGCTTCACAGTACTACTAGCCACTGCATCATCTCCAAACTGAACTTGCGCGATCTAATCGGGGCATGTAGCCACCCGCCAGGGATTGAGCGGCAAGCCGTCTCGCCGATAACCCTTGCGCCGACTCAATCGCTTGCCAAGGAACGCTTTCTGCGCGCGCTCGTTCGCAGCTGCGAAGGCACCATGAGTGGCTACTCATCTTCGGGCTCTTGCGCGATCTCCCGCTCAACCTAACCCTGCATAGCACCCACATCTAGCAGTTCGAGCCTCTCAAGAGCCTTCCCTCCCTCGTTGGTAATAATCCAGCACCCGGCCTCTCGCTCGATCAGCCGTTGGCCGAAAATATCGAGCTGCGGCGCGCGGCTCGCGATGCGCTTCATACGCGCCGGCCACTCTGGGCCGCTGCTGTAATAGATGGCCAAATGCTGCTTAACGACTTCGATGCTCGCCCGTCCGTGCGGCTGGCCGGCAAGTATCTTCAGTGTGGACAGCTGAACAGTCACGCGCGCACGCCATCGAGTCGAGCAAACGCTTCATAATACTCATCCTGAGGGAAGCCGTGGCGCCGTGCGCCGCTTTTCAAAAGAAACCTTGCGCCATCAGCCTAATGAAGCAGGATACCGACTGCCGTCGACGACAGCCTGGATTGCTTCCTCGCCAGCGCAAAATTGCTTCGCCGTAAGCAAGGTTCTCAACGGCATTGCCGACATCCTGCCCATAGTGTTTTGAAGAATGGGCGAGCGGAGGTAGGGCTAAGCCCGTGACGAGGTCTCGACTGACGTCTTCGATCGATTTGAGATCAAACTACGTCTGTGGTAACCGCGCTGTTGCACATCTTGCCGAATGACATCGCTCACTGAACGCACCGCCCGCTTCTTTCGCTTCCAACTGCCGTCCAACCCCGCCGGGATCGCAAACCCTCGCGGAACCACCAAAAGATCGCGTCTCCCGTTCAAATAAATATCGAACATGTCGTCCCTCGTTTGACACGAGCGTAGATCGCCGGTCCATACATTTGGTGACATCGAAGCAACAGTTACGCTTAAAGACTCTACGCGAGTTTTCTCCAGATTTCGCCCGTACTTGAGCATGCCCTGGGGGCAATCCCGCTTCTCCTTCACGTGCTCCGCATCGCCGAGGATACCGGAGCCTTCGCACGCCTTATTATCGCTAACATAACGAGACGGTTGAACCGAATTTCCTTCAGTAGACAGGGGCGAGATCTGCGATACGACGGTCTTTTATTCAGCATTGTCTGCTGGGGCAATCTTCTTTTATTCTGAGTATTTCCCTGCCCGCACGTTAATTCGTACTCGGTTGCTGTTGTTCCGATGTAGGTGAGGACCGTCGCGGCACGCATAGATAAGGACTGCTTCACCCCTGTCGTGGATTTCAAGGCGGCAATGAAGCTCGTCCTGTGTCGGCCTCTCTTTGAATGCGGGGTCAAGGTCTTCGGCGAGGAGCTGATTGAGCGCGATCAGTCGCGAGAGCGCTGCGGGAGGATCCTCACGACCGACCGCGCAGGGTCTATTCACTCGGTCAATCTTTGAGCGCACTTGCATGGTTTTGCCTCTCGAACTCGGCGGCGCAGCGGGCTTTGGTCTGACAAAGCCAGCTCACCCGCTCCAGATCGCGCGATACGTCTCCATAGCGGCAACAAGCGCATTCTCCGAAAAGCCGGCAACTGCGAGACGCTTGCTCAAAAGTTCAGGAGAGCGTCTTTGTGACATGGTTCGAAAGGCAGATGAAAACAGATTGGGGTCATGGGCCACCGCATCGATGTCCTGCGGGCTCATGTAAGCCAGTAAGAATGCCCGGGACAGGCTCGCGCACAACCGGCTGAGCGGATGTCTTACCCGTCAAGGGCATCGATGTGTGCAGATTGGCCAACGATGCATACTCTTTCAAACAACCACAGCTGCCGGAGGCAGACTTGTTCTTGACATGCAAACAAGAGCAATTTGTGGGAGCAGATCCTTATCGGGATCGCCCTGCCGGTACGACGCTTGGAGGAGCGCTGCAGAGCCAGCTGAATGGCAGGCGGCAAATCCTCCGTGAGCGTCATCCAGGGACCACGCACTGAGGGCTGATCTGGTCGGCTAAGAATATCTCGCGGAATGGTTTGTCGCGGGGTCACAATGTCCAAGGATAGTCGTAAGGATAGTCGTAAGGATAGCGATAAGGATAGGCATACGTCTATCCTTGAAGACGGCGCCGACACGCTGCAGCGCATCGAGATCATCACGGGGACGGGCCGGCGTCGGCGCTGGTCGACCGACGCGAAGGCGGCGATTGTTGCGGAGAGTTTTGCGCCGGGGGCGAGCGTGTCCGCGGTGGCGCGGCGGCACGATATCAGTCCAAGCCTGTTGTTTCTCTGGCGTCGCCAGGCAACGCAGGCGCAAGTCGCGGAGCGCGGGGACAGAGGCATGCTACCTGGCTTTGTGCCGGCCGCGATCATCGGCTGCGGGAGCAAATTGCCGAGCGGGGAGCAGGCGGCGATCGAGATCGAGGTCGGCGCGGTTCGGATTCGTGTCAGGGGGACAATCGACCGGCGGGCACTGTGCGAGGTGCTGGCGGCAGTCGGGGCGATTGGTCGATGATCGGGCTTCGATCTGGGTTGTCGATCTGGATTGCGACGCAGCCGGTCGATTTCCGCCGCGGCATGGACTCATTGGCGATGCTGGTGAGCGAGGCCTTTGGAGCCGATCCGTTCGACGGCGGACTTTATGTCTTCCGCTCCAAGCGCCGAGATCGCGTGAAGATCCTGACGTGGGATGGGAGCGGCCTTGTCCTTTACTACAAAAGAATCGAGGGACAGTTCACCTGGCCGCCGATCAAGGGAGGCGTCATGCCGCTATCTCATGCTCAGCTCTCGGTGCTGCTCGATGGCTCGGACTGGAAGCGTCTGCCGATGCGAGTTGTGGATCAGCCACTACGAGCTGGTTGATCCTTATTAAGAGTCGTTCGTCACTCATGCGGAGTTGTTGTAGAATCACTCTGCATGAGTGATTTGCCTTTCGATCCAGCATTGCTCCGTCAAACCGTGATAGTGCTATCGTCACGGCTTGCGGCGTTGTCGGCGGAATGCAGCTCGCTTTCGGCCGAGCGTGATGCGGCAATCGCCCAACGCGACGCTGCGATCCAGGAGAACGACAAGCTCCTGATGATCCTGTCCCAGTACAAGCGCACGATCTTCGGTCCCCGCTCCGAGACACTGGATCTCGGACAGCTGTCTCTCTTCACCATCACGGCACAGGCGGTTCGTGCCGCCGCCAACGACGACGTGACCGGAGGCAGGCTGCCCGACGGAGCGGAGGACCGTGGAAAGCGACCGGCGCGACGCAACCGTGGGAAGCTTCCGGAGCATTTGCCGCGCATCGATGTCGTGATCGATATGGAGAGCCAGATCTGCCCCTGCTGCGGCGAGCAGCTGCACAAGATCGGGGAGACCGTCAAGGAAGCCTTCGACGTCATTCCGATGCAGTACCGGGTCAAGCGCATTGTGCGCCCGCGGTACGGCTGCCGGGGATGCCGCCAGGGTGTCCTGCAGGCACCCGCGCCGGCCCAGGCGATCGACGGTGGGATGGTGACGGAAGCGTTGCTGGCCCACATCGCGGTGATGAAATACGGGTACCAGCTGCCGCTGTATCGCCAGGAACAGATGTTTGCCGCCCAAGGCATCACGCTCGACCGGCAAACGCTGGCCTCGTGGATGGGCCGCGCCGCCTGGTGGCTGAAGCCGCTTCACACGTTGTTGCGCGACACAGTGATGTCCTACCCGCGGCTGTTTGCCGACGAGACGCCGCTGCCAGTTCTCGATCCCGGCCGTGGCCGGACCAAAGTCTGCCAGTTCTGGGCGATCGCCACCGATGACCGTCCGTGGGGTGGCCCGGCGCCGCCGGCGGTGGTCTACATGTTTGCCGAGGATCGCAAGGCGATCCGCGCCAAGCAGCTGTTCGGGGACTACCACGGCATCCTGCAGGTCGACGGCTATGCCGCCTACAAGGGCCTGATCAAGAACGGCGGCCATCTGGTGCAGCTCGCGTTCTGCTTTGCGCATGCGCGGCGGAAGTTCTGGGACGTTCACGTCGCGACGAAGTCGCCGATTGCCGCGGAAGCGCTGCAACGGATCGCGATGTTCTACGCCATTGAGGATCGCATCCGCGGTCTGCCAGCGGCGCATCGGGCTGCGGTGCGGCAAACCAACACCAAGCCGCTGATCGAGGACTTCAAACCCTGGCTCGAAGCGCGACTGCTGGAAGTCTCGAAGAAGTCCGGTCTGGGCAAAGCCATCCGCTACACCCTCAACCATTGGGACGGCCTGACGCGCTTCATCGATGACGGACGCATCGAAATAGACAGCAATACGGTCGAGCGCAGCATCAAGCCGATAGGCCTGGGAAAGAAGAACTACTTGTTCGCCGGCAATGACGTTGGCGCGTCATACTCCTCATCTGGTGATGCCCTTATAAAGGAAGGAGATTTTGCTGCGGATCTCGAGATATCGGACGACGCGATCGTCTGGCATCGGCTTCGCGGCACACAGCGTCTCGCTGCAGGTCGGCGAGCCGGATAATCCAGGGCGCCCCGCCGCACAGCTGGCGGGCCGGAAGGGTGCCACTGCTGACCATCCGATAGGCCGTCGTGCGACTCACCTTCAGAATGTCGGCGGCTTCATCCAACGTCACTTCGGCGCGCTCGGCTCGTTCACCTTCGCGGTAGACAGGAATGCCGTTGGTGTTCCGGAGACTGCAGACGTGGGATCGTGTCCAACTCGCACCATGTGCAGTCAGCTTGCCGGACCGATTGAGGATCGCAGCGATTGCCGTGTCCGATAATTGCCTCGCCAATACGCGAACGAGATCGAGGACATCGGCTTCGACCGTCCAGCGGGTCTGTCCGATCTTGTTCTTTTTGACCGTCAACTGGGTGTGGTCGCCGCCTTGCCAGTGAATGATGAGCGCCAATGTATCGCCCACGACATCGACGATGATCTCTTTGACAAGCAGCCTGATGATCTTCTTGCGTGTCTCGATGGACGCCCCGGGACTGTTCCACGCCTTGGTCAAATCCTGGCCGAGAGTCATCAGCCTCGAGCGATCCGCGGCGGAAAGCGCTGGAGCATGCTCGGTCTGTTTGAGGGTCTCGAGCTGGACCTCCAGGTCGCGCAGTTGAACCAGCTTCTCGTTCCAGCGCCGCTCCAACTCACTGGCAACCAGCCGGTTATCGGGATCGACGGCGTCGTACTGCCGCCGTGCCCGGGCGGCTTCGTATTGAGCGTGCTGGATTGCGTTCTCGATGTGTTGGCGTTTGTCGCAATGGTGCACGCTCTCGGCCTCCATCGCGGCCAGCGCCGCTTCAATCCCAAGAGGCTGCAGTCGATCGAGCACCTCCTGGGCGACGACGCGATCGACCCGCATGCCGCCGAAGCCGATACAGGTGTCTGCCGCTTTGGTGCCGAACGCCCCGCGGCACGCATATCGCTGTGTATTCCCGCCCTTTCCAGTGTACTGGATGTGCAGGCGTCGGCCACAGCGCGCGCAACGGAATAATCCCGGCAGCAAAGCCTCGCCGCGCCTTATCGACCCGCGACCCATATAGCTCTTTCCATTGGCGTTGTCGGCGATCAGGTGTTGATTCCTCTCGAACTCCGCCCAGGCGAGGTAACCCTCGTGATGGTCGTGGATCAAAACCGCCCAGTCCCTCCAATTGCGCCGGAGTGTGTCGCGCATGATCCGCTTGCGCCCGTCCTTGATCGTCACCCGTGTCCCCCGCCGACCATAGGCGTAAGAGCCAGCGTATACCGGATTCGTCAGCATGTGGTGCAGCGTGTGATAGACGGGTGCCTTCCATTCGACTGGGCGTTTACCGCGACCTTGCACAATCGCGGGAACGAGAACGTTCTCCTGCCTGAACCAAAGCAGCACCTGCCGGATTGATTGGAGCTCGGCGAATTTGCGGAAGACGAGCAAGATGCCGTCCTGGACGCGCCGATCAGGATCCTTCTCGATACGGCTGTCATCCGTCTTCACGTAGCCGACGGCGACCGTCAAATGAAGCTCGCCCCGCCGTGCCTTTTGGCGCATGGCCTCGACGGACCGCTGCCGGAAGATCGACAACTCCATCTCACTCATGGTGCCCTTCATCCCAAGCAACAGCCGGTCATTGGGTGAGCGTGGATCATAGATGGCTTCCTCGTCGACAATCAGCGTGCCGACTAGGCCGCAGAACTCCAGCAAAGTGTGCCAATCTCTGCCGTTCCGGGCAAGGCGTGATGCCTCGAGCGATACCACGGCGCCAACCCGTTCTTCGCAAATCGCGGACAGCAGCTTCTCGAAGCCCGGTCGGACCGTTCCGCCACCGGATCGGCCGAGATCATCATCGACAAGCTGGACGTCTTCCCAGCCAAGCTGCCGCGCTCGTTCGACCAAGCCATACTGGCGTCGTTGGCTCTCGAGATTGTTGACGACCTGATACGCTGTGGATTGGCGGATGTACACGAAAGCGGCACGGGCCAGGTGCGCGGGCGTGATCTTACTCATTGCCTGCTCCCTTTTTGCCGTTGGCCTGAGGCTCGTTGGCCGGCTTCGCCGCCGCTTCCGTTAGCAATACCCGCAGAAGCGCCACCGCCTTCTGGCGTTCGGCGCCACTCATATCGCCGGGCCGGGTTAGGGGAAGGAACAGATCCATTTGCGCACGACACTGCTTTCTCATTGTCGAATCCTCCGGGGCTTTCTTCCTCCGGACGACAGGCTACGAGATGATCAGCCAGACTACGCAGTTGAAAGAGTTGGCTGACCGGAAGCCGCGGAACCGTTACAATCTCCATCGAACATGCCGCCGGATCGAACATCCAGCCCGGCACCTGAAAGGAGCCGCCATGCGGTTGCCGAATCAGGAAATAATGAACACCGTCGTGCTCATGGTCGCCGGTCACCAGAACCGTCCGGCCGACCAGCGGGTGGTACGGATAGGCGATCACGGCTTCGAATGTCAGAAACCCGGCACTATGGCCCCGGCTCGGAAGGCGGCGCCGAGACATGGGCCATTCTCGCCTCGCTCATCAACTCGGCAAAGCTGCAAGACATCGACCCGCGGCACTATCTGACCGATGTTCTCGAGCGCATCGTCTCTGGACGCACCAAGATCAATCAGCTGAACACGCTGCTGCCGTGGAATTGGAAGGCCGAACGCGACGGTTCGGAGGCAAAGCTCGCCGCTTGATCAGTTCGACGGCAAGGCGTCAGGAACTTCCTGCGCATCGCTGGCGTCGTCGTAGATCTCTTCGCGGATCACGCGCAGCGTCACCTCGTGCAGATACACTTGCAGCGCACCCTCCAGCTCGGTGAACTCCGGCAGCAGGACTCGATCGACGAAGCCTCGTGATGCACGGACCATCACCGTGTTGCGTCGCTGCCGGTGATAACGAAACGGCCGCAGCCCATATCGGCGGCAAAGCGCCAGAAAAAGATGCCGAGACCATTGGTCCGGAAGTGAGAATTGCTGTTCGATCGGTGGATCGTGGCGAGCGAGTTCCTCGACCCTAGCTCGCACCCGCTGCAGCGCGGCTTCCACCGCAAGGCGCTCACCAGCAGTTCCGGCACCTACGAACAAGGCCTCGATCTTCCGAAGCTTCTCGCGCAGCTGCGACTCGCTGGTCATTCTGATCTCGTTACCCGCTCCGAACCAGGGTCACCCCATCACCGCGCGCCGGCGGCGTCAATCATCCCGACCGCGCTATCCAAAGCATTCCGCGCAAGTCAAGCCCGGGCACCGGTGATACTATCGTGACGCTCACAATCCTCCAGCAGGTCCGCTTAGGTGTGGTAAGACAACGGGCCCGCCGATTTGACGCCAGTATCACCAGTTGTTCTCGAATCAACGATCGACGCGAGCCTGTCGGGGATCACGCTTAGATTACAGATTGCCCCACAATTCAATTCGCGGACTTCCCGCGCCAAAGTCAAGCTAACCGGCCCATGCCGGCGGCAATGCAGGCGGGGTTCGAAGCTCTATCACATCGGCGAAGACCGTCCAATCGCGGACACTCTTTTGCTTGCAGAAGTCGGCCTCAGCCTGCTGTGCAGCAGCGCTCAACGAGGCAGCATCGACTTTGAAGGCTGCCTGACAGGCACGATGTTCGTGGCCGGTATCGTCACAAACGGTTTTAATGAACCGAACATTAAATGAAGGCATGACAGCTCTTGTGGTGGGTTTGCTGATCTACCATTGTGCCACCCGCGCCACCAGAGTACTTGATCTGCCTCAAGCAGCATCCCAAAAGGTTGTCCGCTCCTCCATCGAGATAGTGTTGAGACTCTGGCAACGCCCGAGCGCTCCCGTTGTCCCGCAGACCACGCGACCTCTGTTTGTCCAGCTTCGCGGATCGCACTTTGGTTTGAGCCGCGGGATAACTGGTCTACTCATGCCCTCGACCGACAAAGTTGAGTCGCCGATGACTCGAGGAATGTCTTGAACACGATTGAGTGCGCCATGCACCATCACGCCAGAAATGCCGGCTATTGATCACGATCGATCCCATATGCGGCTCGCAGCCGCAGCTCGAGGGGGGCCAATCTAGATGCGCATCAGCTCTTTTTGACCTGTATCAATAACGCGGCGACTGCCTACTGATAGAAGTGAGCTTCCTGCTCAACGTCACACACATGGCAGACAGAAAGACATGGTGCACCATCATCTTTTCATGTCCAGATACCGGCGACACTGCTCAAGGAGCGCTGCCGGATCCACCCAAGCCGCGTGCCGATGACCTGCACACAACAACCTGCGCCGCGCGCGAAGGCGTCCACTTCATCGAGCCGCGGACGAGCGCTGATCGACGCCGAGCGCAGCTAGGCTCATCCGAATGGTGCCAAGCGAGTTCCGGCTCTTTCGGTTCTCCGGAAGGCCTCCCGCTCACAACGGCGCGCTCAACCGAACGCCCCACGCTGACCACGTGGGACAAGGAGATTTCCACCAACGAAGGATGTTCGACATGACAGACCATGGGGACATTCGCCACGCCGCGGGTCAGGCTGCGGGAGCGGCAGTCGAGTTAAACTTCTGCAGAACAGCGGTTAATACCAGCCGCCGGTGGCTTGAGCTGATCCAGATCGATTCAACCGTAGCCCGGGAGTTGTTTCGCAGCGCCAATCCCAATATCTCTGCTGGCGAGAAGATCATGTCCCGGCGCGAAAGGTTCAACGGCGCCACGGCCGATAAAAGCCCGGCCACCACTGGCGCAATCGAGACCACGCCGCCTGGGCAATATTGCGCTGCGCCCGATCGCGGCGGCCAAGCCATCTCGTGCGAAGTGTTCAGAAGGTTACCTGAATTTGTCAGCCAGCAGCGATGAACACCGTGTAAGATCTACTGGCGACCTGACGTGGGAGCGGCTCGAAACGGTGCCACCCTCAGATCGGGATCTGGAGATTGCCGTGATCGAGGGTGGTACCATTCACCGGGTAGTCTTTCCTTGCCGCCGGGCCTTCGGCGGCTGGATCAAGGCCAAGACAGGAGAACACGTAGCCGTGCAGCCGACGCACTGGCGCATATGGCCCAAATAGCCATCCCGCGAAATCAATTGATGTGAGTTGAGGCGCCTTCTGCTCCGGTGGCCCCTCGTGGGAAACAATGTAGAGTCGATTGAATAAGAGCGTCTGCCAGGAAACATGTCAGACCGCCTCTGGTAAGGCTTTGGCAATGCCGCGGCCGCCGCCGCGCTGGCTCTCGTGCTCTGCCCGGCGCTGAATCTATATGTTCAGGACCTCGCGGTCATGAACATCTACCTTCCAGTCCTCGTTTTGCCGCTTTCGTCGCGGCCGCGGCCCAGGCTAACGTCGCTCCCCTGCTCTGCCTCATGATCGGCGCGGCCTTTCTTGTGAACGCCCAACCCCGTAGCCATGATCGATATCGCGGAATTCGCGGGCGCCATGATCGTGATTGAGGAGAAGAGAATCATTTTCTCGTTCAGCGCCCCAGCCGCTCGTTTAATTGGTTTCTCTCCGGACGACGTGGTCGGAATGAATGTATCGAGCTTGCTGCCGCAGCTCTACCGCCCCGAGCACGAGCGCTGCATCGCACGTTGTCTGGCCACGGACGAGCGGTACATCATTGGCATCCGCCGCATCGTCGTCGGCGAACCGAGCGACGGCTCGACCTCCGTCGGTGAGGCCAAGGTGCGCGCCGAACGGTTCTTCACCGGTTCCATCCGAAATCTCAGCGAGGGTCGGCGGAGGAACGGCAGTTGGAAGAGCTGCAATCTGACCTGGTGCGGGTGTCGCGGCCCGGTCGCCATACGTGAAATGGCATCGTCTATTGCCCGTGAGATCACCGGCCGCTCTCCGCAATTACAAACTGCAGGACACAAAGCCTCTGCTGGCGCGCAACGAGCCGGACGCCAACTGCAATGGTGGCGCACTCGAACGCGCCGCCTCTACACGCTCTACGCGCCAAAGATATCATCAGCCCCTGCGGGACTTCGTTTCCAGGGACGAGCACACTGCGGAGACTCCGCTCACGCTCTTTGAAGAAGCTGTGGCTCTGGCTCTAGTGGCCCCAAGGAGCAAAGCGTCCAGCCGCATGATGACCCTCAGCGACCGCGAGGTCATTGTCGACAAGATCCAGGTTCAGCAGGTCGCGCTAGACCTGATACGCAATGGAATCGAGGTCATGGCTTCCTGCCCACGCCGCGAAGTTGCCAAGGTCGAGACGTATACCGTTGCCGATAACGGCCCGGGATCAAGCGCTGATATCCGCCGACCGACTGTTCCAGCCCTTTGTTACAAACAAACGCCATGGCACGGGTGTGAGGCTATCAATCTGCCGGACGATCATTGCGTCATATAGCAGCCATATCGTCGCGGAAGCGACTCCGAGTGGCAATCCTTAACTCGGCATCTGCGGAGCGTAGCGAAAGAGACATGATTGGGCGGCGCATTCTTGTGATTGACGATGACGCCGCAATGCGGGACTCGCTCGCGTTTCTTCTTGATGTTAACGGTTTCTACGTAGCAACCTATGAGACAGCGACCGCGTTTCTTAATGACCACTCGGGCGGTCCAGTCGATTGCATCGTGTCAGACATCCGTATGCCGGGTATGAGCGGTCTTGAACTGGTCAGCAAAGTGAAGGCCAATCGCGTCGACTGCCCGGTCATCTTGATAACTGGTCATGCCGACGTATCGCTTGCAGTCGAAGCGATGAAAACGGGCGCGGTCGACTTCATCGAGAAACCGTTCGAAGAGGCGGTGCTATTGCGTGCGATCAATAGTGCCTTGAAAGCGCGGCCAACGAAACTCGCGGATGACGCAGCGAAACTGCAGGCGGAAGCCCGCCTCGCGGACCTCTCCTCCCGCGAACGTGACGTCCTGCAGGGATTATTAGCCGGCAAGATCAACAAGGTGATCGCCCATGATCTCGGCATCAGCCCCCGGACAGTCGAGGTTTACCGTGCAAACCTCATGGCCAAGGCCAATGTTCGCAGCATGTCCGAGTTGATGCGGATCGCCATTATCGCGGGACTCTAACAGCGGCGCAGATGGTGCGACGATTTATGCATTCAAGCTGCGCAGTCCAGACGACGAGGAGGGTTTTCAGGTGCATGGCAACGAGCCGATCATGTTTTCGGTAGTGGCTATTGATGCAACCCAAGCTGCTGGTTCCTTGGAATCCCGACGGCACCTGAAGCAGATCAATTGCGTCACCGAAATTTGTGCTCCGATAACAGCAGGTCTGTCAGCCCGGAGAACGGCATAGTTCGGCAATATATTGTCCATCCTCCAACGGAGCTCCCGGTGCGGGCCGCCGTGAACGGTTCGATTTCCTTCGCATTGGAAACGAGTGCGCATGTTGACGCTGTGGCAATCGGTCACGAGAGGACCATCCTTCCGTCATTGCGCTTGGCTGGGCGACAGTCACCTCGGTCTTCGAAATCAAACGATCGCGTGCGTTGGAGGCGCATAATCATCAAGCGCGGCGACGACGTCGGCCGCCGTACATCGATCCGAGTTTGAGCAACCAACGGACCCCCGCCGGCCGCATTCAATGCTCCCTCCTCATCGGACTTACGTGTAAATACTTAAGGGCTTCTACCTAAGGAAAACATCCAAATTTCCCAGTTCGTCAGGAACAGACAATCTGCGTCCCATCCACGTTCGCAAGATAGGGTCCGCCATGCACGCCTAAGGCCGCCAGTTTTCCCGAGAGCAGCCGCCATGACCAGCGTCTTGTGTGGGCACCTCAACACTTCGGCTAAGCTGCTTTACGCCAGCTCAAATTTGAGCGCGCTACTTTTTCGCGTCGAACGGCGCGACAAACGCGGCGCAGCGAAGGGCCCCGATTCGGTGCTTAAGCGATCTTCGGAGCCGCAAAAACGCCGCCAGCCAACATTGTGCCTCCAGGAGCACCGCAATGATCATCGATCTTTTGCTTCGAGAGCATCGCAACATTGATCTGCTTCTGGTCGCTCTTGAACGCGAAGTGGAGATTTTTGAGAAAGGGATCCGTCCTGATTATGAAGTCATTCGCGCGATTATCAGCTATTTCGAGGTTTATCCTGAGGTGCACCATCATCCACAGGAAGATTTGATTTATTCCAAACTAAAGGCTCGCGATCCGGATGCAGCTGCAATCATCGGCGATCTCGCGCTCGAACACCAGGAAGTCGTCGACCGTTTGCACCACTTCGCGCGGGCCATTGACGCCATCCTCGCGGATCGTGAACTTTTTCGGCAGGACGTCGGCAATATCATACGGGACTTTATAGTACGCGAGCGGCACCACATGATGTGGGAAGAACGAGATTTCTTTCCGACAGCTCTGAAGGCGCTCTCAGCTCAGGATTGGACCGAAATCGCTTCCGGCCTCACCGATCATGGAGATCCGCTGTTCAGCGAGACAGCGGCAGCGACTTCCGATGCGCTAAGAGCGCATGTTCTGCAATTGGAGCAAGAAGCCGAGGCCGAACGGAGCTCGGTCGCGTTTGCATCCGCCAAGGCCGCTCCCCCGTGACACGGCGCCGAGACGAACGGGCTGTATTGATCGCTGCCGTTTCACAGCCGGACAGGGGGTCTCATGTTCATCCCGTCGAAATGAAAATGGGGGGCTCGCGCGCGCGTAGGCTGCCGTACCTCCAAAATGGCTTCTGCGCAATGTAATCGCTTGCTCGACCACCGGTGCAAACGGCGCATCCGAGCCTTCCTGAACTCTCGTGACGGTTCATGCATTGGCTACGCTTGCGAGATCCTTGAAGCCGGGCTTCTCCTATCATCGCGCGATCGAGCATAAGATTTCCAGGGAGGAAAGCGCGCCGAGTTTGCGGGTGGTGCCCTGCGGTGGCCGCCGGGGATCACCGTCGCTCGCTAATGTCGTAGTCGTTCCCGACGTGCTCATGAGCGACAAACTTTGGTGTAGATTTATAAACCTCGGACTATATGGTGGCATACCACGGCATAATCGAGCTAGGCTGAGCTTGTGTTTCAACTCGGCTCCGATGCGTCAGCGTCGCTCCTTCTCCAGACTTTCGCTCGGCCCGCCTAAGCGGGACCGGGCATTTTTTCTGTTCCCGAGGCTACCTCGATTGCCGAGCGCGCAAATGACCACAAGCGGATCCGCCTCGTCGAGAAGAGACCCAAGCCTGGATCAACGGCCTGGCGGATCGAATGATGCGCGCAATTCGCGGGCCGCAGCGACCATGTTCGCTAGCGCCGGCCGAACCTCCTCCCATTTGCGTGTCTTCAGGCCGCAGTCCGGATTGATCCAGAGCTGCGAGTCGTGCAGCCGCGTCCGAGCCAACGCCACCAGCTCCTTCATTTCGCCCGTCTCGGGAACGCGTGGAGAGTGGATGTCGTACACGCCCGGCCCGATCTGATTTGGATATTCGTAGTTCCTAAACGCGTCGAGTAGTTCCATTTTTGAGCGCGACGTCTCGATCGAGATGACATCCGCGTCCATTGCAGCTATCGCACCGATAATGTCGTTGAACTCCGAGTAGCACATATGGGTATGAATTTGCGTCTGATCAGCGACTCCCGATGAGCAGATGCGGAAGCAATCCACGGCCCAGTCGAGATAAGCCGTCCACTCCGATCGGCGCAACGGCAATCCTTCGCGAAGCGCCGCTTCGTCGATCTGGATCATGGTCGCTCCAGCATTCTCGAGATCGCGGACTTCGTCGCGAATCGCGAGCGCGATCTGGCGGCAGACCTCGCTTCTGGGAATATCATCGCGAACAAAGGACCAGTTCAAGATCGTCACGGGTCCGGTCAACATCGCCTTCATCGGCTTCCTCGTGAGCGATTGCGCGTAGCACCACCAGCCTACGGTGATAGGCTTCGACCGCACTACGTCGCCAAACAGGATCGGTGGCCTGACGCAGCGCGATCCATAGGATTGCACCCATCCGTTCCTGGTAAATGCGAAGCCGGCGAGGTGCTCGCCGAAGTACTGCACCATGTCATTGCGCTCGAACTCGCCGTGCACCAGGACGTCAAGACCGATATCCTCCTGCCAATGTACAGCGCGCGCAGTCTCCTCCTTGAGGAACCTGTCGTATTGCTCGTCGCTCATCGCGCCTCGCGCATGCGCCGCACGGGCATTCCGGACCTCTGTGGTCTGCGGAAACGATCCGATCGTCGTGGTAGGAAAAGGCGGTAGTCCGAAACGATTGCTTTGGATCTCGGCACGACGGGCAAATGGGCTCGCGCGGCGACGCATGGTCTGATCGATCGCTTTCATCCGCACAGCGACATCGGCATCACGGATTTTGGGCGAAGTCCGGCGGACAGTCGCGGCACATTCCGACTCGGCAAGAGCTGGGGCGACATTCTGGTCGCCTGCGAGTGCCCGCGCCAGGATCGCAAGCTCTCGCATCTTCTGGACCGCAAAAGCAAGCCAGCTCTTGACGTCAGAAGCGAGCCCCGTCTCGAGGCCGACATCGACCGGAACATGAAGCAGAGAGCAGGATGGGGCGATCTGTACACGATCTTTGCCGAGCTTCGCAATCACGGGTTCGAGCCGTTGGCGCAGCGAGGACAAATTCGACCGCCATACATTCCGGCCGTCGACGACACCGAGCGACATGACGAGATCACTTCGGCCGCCAGCGATGATCTGGTCCAACAACTGTGGCGCTCGAACCAGATCGAGATGCAGTCCGGCAACTGGCAGGCTCAAGGCGGTGTGCAGATTGTCGCCGGGGTCGCCGAAATAGCTGGCAACCATGATCTTGATGGCCGGCCCCTCCTTTGCGAGCCGGTCATAGGCATGCCGCAAAGATTTTCGCATCCCATCATCCAGATCAAGAACCAGGCAGGGCTCGTCGAACTGAACCCAATTAGCCCCACGTTGGGCCAATTCCTGCAGAACCTCGATATAGACTGGTATCAGCTCATCCAATAGCGAGAGTGGCTGGAACGCAGGATCGGGACTCTTGCCGAGCTTTAGGAATGTAACCGGCCCGATCAGGACAGGGCGGGTCTGAAAGCCGAGAGCCTTGGCTTCCTCATACTCCTCGATCGGCTTGCGAGAGCATAGCCTGAAAGTCTGTCCCGTGTGAAACTCGGGAACCATGTAGTGGTAGTTGGTGTCGAACCACTTGGTCATCTCCTGCGCGGGTGCGCCAACTCCGCACGGTTGATGACCGCAAGTCGCATCCTGGTCGTCGACTTGTGAACCACGGGCCATGGCGAAGTACGTCTTGAGCGAAACGAGTTCGGCTTTCGAAGCGTAGATCTCCGGGATGGCGCCAACCATGACACTTGCGTCGAGCACCTGGTCATAGAGGGAGAAATCGTTCGATGGAATGACCGTGACGCCGATAGATTTCTGACGAGCCCAGTTCGCGGCACGCAGGCCAGCTGCGTCCTCGAGCAACTGCTGTTCGCTGCTTTTTCCGGCCCAGTAGCTTTCTAGAGCGAGTTTGAGCTCGCGCCTTGGACCGATGCGTGGCGTTCCGAGCGTGGCAACCGGAAGGGAGAGAAGAGACATAGCGTTAACCCCATGTTGGGGGCAAAGGCCATGGCGGACGCAGGCAGGGGAAGTCGCACGGTGCGACGACTGCTTGGCGCACCACCGGGACACCCCGCCCGTGGACGAATATATTGTCGGGGCAGGTCTCCTGGCTGACGGGTCATTGCTGCTGTCCGGCCTTCCCGAAGCCGCGCAGGCTTCAGTGACATCGTTGGACAGCGGCTCGCCGCTCACAGTTGCGGGGGCAGCGCCGGCATCTTCACCGGCTTCCCTCTTAGCTCCGGATCAAGTGGGACCGGAGAACCTCGACGACTTGGAATATCGGCAAGACAAGTCTTCCGTCAACCTCTCAGATTATGTCTCAAGCTGGTGCTGCGACATCCGCTACGCGAAGGGCCGCGCATCTTTATCGTTGCCTCGATGGAGAAAGGCTCTCCAGTCAGCCATATTGTAATGACCGTCACAGCTGCCCCGGGCCCGCACGCCAGATGGTGGAAGGGACAAATGCGGCTTGCGCCGGCGGGCACCGCTGCCTGGAGCAGAACGCATTTGATGCCCCGGCTTCCCGCCGGTCTTCGACCGCGTCCGCCATCCAGGCCCTATCGACCAGCTCGATCTGTGCTGAATAGGCCCAAGACACCTGGCAAAGCCAGCAACATACCTGACCAGCACGTTGATTTGCAGTACCAGCCAAACGCCAAATGCTCGGCGGTGAAGATCGGCTTCGCGTCGTTGGCCATCTACCGCAAAGCGGACCGAACGGGAGGCTGCTCTCGAGCCGCACGTCGCGAAGGAAGCGGCAAACGCCGCGCTGGCCTCTTGGCCGCGAGCGCCCAGAGGCATGGCAGAGATCGAAAGTCACATTCCGGCAACGATACGAACGAAACGGTTCTATGGCGGCAAGCGTGCTCCCAATTGTCATCAGGAACTTGGTCGAGGCGTTCAGCTGCGCCGTCGAATATTCGGTGCGTGCGAGGACGCATAAGCCGCGTTGGATAGCCGTTGAAGGTAAACATCGAGACGTGCGCAAGTCGGAAAGCCGACAAAGACGAGAAAAAGCGGTGCGAATTGCCGTCTATATTACCTGGCACGAGGAATGCAAGTCTTCGGCATGCCCAGTCCTCCTGCTGGGCACATCCAGCACAGCAACTTGAAGCTGTTGCCGGGAGCGAAGTTAGCGGCGCGTGACATAGAGGGGAGCGCCCCGCTCGCACGGGACACCATCGGTCTCCCCGTTGCGTCGCCGCTAACTTCTTGCGCTCGCGAATAGCAGGTTGACGCTTGCCCGCTTTGGAATGACGTGTGGATGAAACCAAATAGGCCGGCGGATATGAGGAAAGTGTCTGGAAGACGCGCGTTATTGTTTTGTCTCGCCCGATCCTTGATCTGTATGGCCGCGCTGGCTGCGACGAGCAACAGTGTTCGCGCCATCGAGAGCCCCCATATCGAAAGATTCAGGTCAACGTGGCGAGCGCAAGACGGTGAGACAATAGAACAACTTATGTCCAACGTATCGAAGGTGGCACTTTTTGTCCCTCGAATGTGGGGCGTCGCTGAACTTGACCAAAACGACTATGTCTTCGTTTTGTGGACCAGGCACCCGGATGATACATTAGACGAACAGAACGTTATCGCCTGGAGGATCGCGCTCGACGGCACGTTTCAACTTGCGTCGACCTATGCAAAGCCGATGGAATTGGGTTGGCACGCCCTGGCGCTCTCGTTGATCGCTACTGAAGTCAAGGAGGATGAAAGGGACGCAAATCTTCGCTTTCTGCATGATCCGAGCAACTTCAACTTCGTGACGACCACGCAAGGTCGTCTCGGCGATCTTCTGCGGCAGGGCCGCTGCACTATTGTTGAGCCTGTTGGAGTGGACTACTTGCCGAAGCAGAAGGACAAGCCGAACGAGAAAGGTGATCTGTGGCGCGTTTTGCTTTTGGTGAACTGTAATATCCCAGGACCCCGTGTTTTTACGCACAAGGGGGTCATCACTTTCGAGAAGAGCGAAGGGCAAGATTGGGAGCCGCAATCCTCCTTTGCCAAGCGTATCGCGGCCTTTCCTCCTGGCTCCTGGTTCGATCGCATTGAGCCAACGGGACGGGAAGAGTAAGAGAAAAGCAAAAGCCTCCGTAAAATGGTCGCGCAGAGCAAGATCGCGCCGCAGCTCCTTATGCCCCGAACGCTTCAGAACAACTGCAAGACATACCAGCGCTAAAGGTGCTTACGCCTTCGCAAGAGTCGCGACGCTTTCGCGCCGCCTTCAGCTCGTCAGGAACCACTCGGCCAGCACGATTACTCGAGTCTTTTTGTGAGAAGTCGGCCGCAGCGGCGCGTGCCAGCTGGCGAATTTGCCCTCCGACCCAGTGAGAGGACACCAATCTGCGGGCGAACCAGCTCTCATGCTACTCTTCAAGAGACCGGACCTGGAGATGCCTCGGACCCAAACCCGATGCCGCCGCAGAGGCGGCGCGGGCGGCACGATCGAGTGCCGCGACGAAACCTATCAAGAGTAAAATGGGGCATTGTTAGCGGGCCGGCCCCCCTGGACACCGGCTTTTTTCCGAGTGCCCCGGCGAGGAGCCCCGGAGCCGTTCGCGAGGCAACGAGGGCCGGCTGAGTCGGCGCTAAATTTCCTCGCGCGCATTCGTCTGCGCGTCATAGATCCGGATCTGAAGCATTGGAAAACGCTTCTTTAGTTCTGCTCCGCCTGCCCTGGCGCCGTCTCTGGTCGCGAATTCGGCTCTGAGTCGGCCATCCACTTCAAGCGCGTAAGAAGAGACCGGCAATTCCCGGGAGGCAGCAACCATTTCATTCCCATTGTGTAGTGAGGTCGTTGAGAATGATTTGTAGCTTGAGTCGGCCAAACCGCACCAGAGCGACCTGCCCGAGTGCCGCGATGGGGCAACCATGTTGTGGATTGACGCGTCGCACCGAATGGCATGCGGGCGGCTTACCCCCGCCCGGTGCGTATACGACGAACCCACTGAGGCTGCCGTTCCCCTGGCGCAAACGCACGCCCTCACCCCGGCCTTGCTGGGTAGACCCAGTTGGCACAAAGGATAGCCAGGTTGCTCCTCGACGCCTGGCTTCCACTCGACGCTCAAGATTCGCAGGCGACTTTTGTTCTTCAAGTGCGTGAGAAACGGCGTTCGAGGTTTGGCTTTCTCCCGCATACCGAGTGCGCGGCTGCGCGATGGGGATCTTCTCTCCTCGGGGTCGAGAGGGTGCAGTGCGCGCCCAGAGAGAGAGAGAGAGAGAGAGAGAGAGAGAGAGAGAGAGAGAGAGAGAGAGAGAGACCGGCGAGGCTCGACTGATACCGCGACACGTACGCCGGAAGAAATCTCTTGAACCTCACGCAGCGTCAGGTCGTAGCTTGGAAACTACGGCCACGCCTTCATAGAGTAAACGTGGAAAGATGCCGATCGATAGTGCGTTTAAGCAGTCGAATGGCGGCGCCGGGTCGTGCGTGAACATGAATCAAGAGCGAAAGGTTATTGTCGGGATGAAACACCGCATAATGATGGTCGCATTGCTCGCTGTCATCGCATCTCCGGTGTGCGCGGCGAAGCTCAGCGGCCCCGCGCGCATCCTCGACGGCAATACCATCGAGATTGAGCAGACCAAGATTCGACTCTCAGGCATCGAAGCTCCTGAGACTGATCAGATTTGCCTCGACGCCCACGGCCGGAAATGGACTTGCGGGGTAGCTGCTCGGGACGAGCTTATCAAGCATTCGAACGGACGAACGTGGGATTGTCATACCAAGGGAGTCGATGAGTACTGGCGGTCACGCGGCAGTTGCTTCATCGAAGGCGAGGACGTGAACGCCTGGATGGTACGCTCGGGCTGGGCACTCTCGTCGGGTCCTTACGTCATCTATGAGGTTGTGGCGAGCAAAACCTGTGCAGGGCTATGGTCGGGGGCGTTCGTCGCGCCCTGGGACTGGCGTCGCCGCAATAAGGGCACGATCATCATCGGCGCGAGCTCGGTTCCGGTCGATGCTCAGGAGCTCCTGCTCGGATCCGCCCTGCTATCGGACCCGCCCTCGTCCGAGTGTGTGATAAAAGGCACCGTGGGCCGCAATGGCGAGCGGATTTATCACCTGCCCGGCCAACTCCGTTACGAAAAACTCGACATGACGAAGCCCGGTGAACGCTGGTTCTGCAGCGAAGCGGAAGCCGAAGCCACCGGGTGGCGTAAAGCCGCGCGATGAGGTGAGATACATGCAAGCAGGCCATTCTCCGAATACGCCCTATCTGACCAAGTTCGCGTCTTCGCGCCGCTCGCTGTTGCTGTTCGCTGTTTCGGCGGCTTGCCTGCGGCTTGGCAACAACATTGTCCATGCTAAGGAAGCAGAAGCGCCCCCCAAGCCAGATAACCTACTCTCCCCGGATGCTGCCCTGAAGAGGCTGATGGAAGGCAACGATCGCTATGTCCAGGGCGCATCACGACGCGACGATTTCCAGCGCGAGCGCCGAGTCTTAGTGGATGGCCAAAATCCATATGCCGCGATCCTGAGCTGCGCCGATTCTCGCGTGGCGCCTGAACTTGTATTCGGTAGCGGACTTGGTGATCTGTTTGTCTGCCGCCTCGCCGGCAACTTCGCCAACGATGACACGCTCGCCAGCATGGAATATGCGGTAGCCGTGCTGAACACGCCGCTGATCCTGGTACTTGGCCACGATCATTGCGGTGCGATAGGCGCCACGATTAAGTCGCTCCAGGACAATAAGCCGCCGCCGGGACACATCTCATCCCTCGTCGCTGCGCTTGCGCCTGCGGTAAACGTAACCCGCCAGCAACGCGGTGACAGGTTCGCTGAAGCAACCCAACAAAATGTAATCGATAATGTCAACAAACTCAAATCGACGGGGCCGATTTTGAACGCGGCAGTTGAGCAGAACAGACTGAAGGTCGTCGGGGGCCTTTATCGGCTCGACACCGGCAGGGTCGATTTGATGAGCTGACGCTGGCCCCTTCGCGCGGCCAGCTACTCGTTTGCCGCCTGATACAGGGCTTCGGTCGAGTTCCGCGCAATTCGCTCCTGCATCGCCTGCATCAAATGCACGGAGTACAATCCGCTCCACAATTGTAATAGCTTCGGGAATACCGTTGGTATGCGCGGCCTCTTGATTCTCCTCGTGTTCTACGTGCTCATGTTCGCAACGCGAGGCCAGCACCAAGAACAACTGATACCGGGAGCGACACTATTCACGCCTGCACGTTGATGGCTAGGCCAACAGAGGTGGTGCACTCTGCAGATCGCGGTGCGAGGCATGCAGGGTCTGAGCTCTCGGCCTAACGGAGCACGCGACGTTCCGGCAGTCTCTCAGCCGCCATCCGGCAAGCCACCTATGCTCCTGCCATGATCACCACGCTCAGCCAGGGCCGGACATCACATAGAGCAGGATGACGAGCACCACGGCTGCCCACCCGGCGGATGTATAGAAAACTACTACTTGCGTCGGCAGCGCACGGTCCGTCCCGCATCAGCCTCTGTTGAGGACGACTGACACACCCGGCGATGGAGCCCGACCAGGTCGTACTGCGCTTAGCAGCCTGAGGATGCGCGAGAGTTCAGTCGCTCTACGGGATTGCTGTCGGCCGAAACCGCAAAACTTGCTAGCGCTTGCTGGCAGAGGCGGCAACCTCAGGTTTGGACGGGATCATGCCGGAGAAGAGGAGCGGCGACATGTACGAGTACGTCGCGCGCAACGTAGATCGGGTCCCGGCGTCCTGTACGGCACTGGTCTCAGCAGCAAGGACCGGCCGACGATTGTGCCGCTATTGCTGTGCGAGCTGGACAAGCTAAGCTAGGATCCGAAGCATCTGAAGTTCGCTGAAGATAGAGGCATCAGCGGCCGCAAAGGGTGGATCACGCGAGACTCTGCGCGAATCGCTCGAGCTTTGGTACAGGCGGATCAGTTGCTGCGAACCTCGAAAATCTCAAAGTCTCCCGGAAGATTTTTGCCTTCGCTTGCATGAACGACGGCACTCTTGCAGCGTCTAGGAAAGCGACTTGATCGCGCAACGGCAGCGGCTGACGCGGCCGTCACGTTTGTCGAACACCTTCCCTCTGACGTCCGCTTCCAACCAACACACCCACAGTCGTAACGACGGTACATTGCGCTGTTGGTAATGTCGGGAGATCGGAGCGGGCTGAACCTCCACTGGCAAGCCGAGCCCGACTGGTCCGCGGTCGAGCTCCAATTCAGTCGTTCTCCTCCGCCGTGTCCGGTTGGTGACGTCTTGTGCCAGGAACCAGACACGGCAGGCGCGAGCATCCTGCTGGCGTGCGCACTCTGAACGTGATCTCGCTCGATTAAAGACCCAGACGGCAAACCATGTTTGATGGCACGTCGATTGCTGGGCAGACGGAAAAGAGCCGCAGGCTTGGAGCGCCTCGCGGTCGCCAAGTCGGAAATTCGCAACGTGGCTCGAGCCGGGCGCGCTCCATTGTGACAAATCGTCCGTTGGAGACGACATGACAAAACGAGCGGTGCCGTCAACCGTCGGAGACATAGTGCAGCAGAGGCGGATCGATCTCGCCGCCGCATATCGGCTGCTTTGCCGCTCGAGCCTCAAAGACAGCATTGACAGCCATACTATGTCAGCCTTCCCGGCCCTCAAGACGTTTTCTTGCAGCCAATACGTTGGGGCGCTAACCGCCTGCAATCGCGTCACAGTACAATATCAACTGCGGCAGTTTCGACGATCCCTTCCGACTAGTTATCAATCCGGCCGGCTTCGCCATGCGCGCGCAATTCAAATCAATGAGGCGCGGCGTGGGTCGGCTCAAGACACCGAGGACAGCTTATGAACGCTCCACCAGAGAAGATCACTGCAGAAACCGACACTACGGCTGCGACCTGGGATAATCTGTCGCCGCTACTGGTCGATATCCGCGCGCGTCGAAACGAGTTCGTCCCCGCGCAGAAGATTCCCGATGAGATTATCGAGGGTTTCAAGCGCGTTGGCGTCTATCGGGCCTTGGCCGCCAGGCGGTTCGGCGGCGACGAGCGAACGCCGGCCGATTTTTGTCGCCTGATCGAGCGCATTTCCGAAGCCGACGGCTCCGCCGGTTGGGTCGCCAGCTTCGGCGATGGGGCTCGCTACCTCGCTGCCCTTCCGGACGAAACGCTTCGCAAGGTATACGCGAATGGACCTGACGTGGTGTTGGCAGGTGCGCTTTTCCCGCTCCAGCCCGCCAGGCGAAGCACCGACGGGTTTGTCGTGAGCGGCGTGTGGCCATTCGCCAGCGGCTCACCGGGCGCGGATCTGATAGGGGTTGGCATCACTGTGGAAGACGATGAGACCGGTGGCCTTCCGCGGGTAGCCGTAATGCCGGCTGAAAAGGTGACAATCCGCCCCAATTGGGACGTCATTGGCCTGCAAGGCACCGGCAGCCACGACGTCGTTGTCAACGAGGTCATTGTGCCGGAGGAATGGACCTTGATCCGCGGCGGGCCGCCGACACTCGACGGTCCGCTCTATCGTTATCCGTCCGTGGCTTTCGCTGCACAGGTGCATGCGATTGTCGGCATCGGTATTGCGCGCTCCGCGCTAGACGAGGTAATCGCCATGGCCGGAAGCCGCGCCTCAATCACTGGAGCGCCTGTGATGGCAGAGCGCGGCTATGTCCAACTGGAAATGGCCAAAACCGAAGCCTTGCTGCGTTCGGCCCGTTCCTTCTTCTATGAGGCCACCGAGGAGCTGTGGAAGGAAGCGCTGAAAGGTGCGGTAAACCCGAGCACGGCGGCGCTGATGCGACTCGCCGCGACGAACGCTGCGCGGCAGAGCGCTGAGGTCTGTAGGATTGCGAGCGGTCTTGCCGGAAGTGCGTCGCTCAATACCACCAGCAATCTGGCGCGCGCCATGTGCGACAGCTTTGTGGTCGCCCAGCACGCAGCTTTAAACGAGGGAACGCTTCAAAGCGCCGGCCGACTCCTGCTCGGAAGTGAAGCACAGCCGGGATTTCCATGAAGTGGTTGTCCACGCTCCGCACGCCCCTCAGCAACGGATTGCCGGACCTGCGATATGATGTTCTCTTCAGCTACAGGACCTAGTGGCGTGCCGGCCTTGTTTAAACGACAGGAGAAATGAGCATCTGCTTTCGGGTGAACAGATTTGTGATGACTGTCGTCATGTGCTCTCCGGTACAACTCACGATCATCGCGGGATTTTGCCTTTTCTGTGCTTTCACAAGCGCTTCTGGCCGCGACACAGAGCGTCGCAATGCCTAGAAATCACTTCGATGAACCTGAGCGCGCGGGGCTCACGGCCGTTGCAAAACGCAGCAGCCGTGCAGCATTTACGCGGTAAATTGGATCCAGCCAGACACATAGCGACCCCCGCTTCTGGAAGACTGACACTATCTGATAGCGTCTCCTTTGTGCGCATTGGCAGTCTCGAATACTCGAGGTTGGTAGGCACCCGCTCAGCAGATTCGCACTGTTCTCCTTCTCGGTGAGGCGTGCGCGGAGGTGGAGGCTTATGCCAGCGGCCGTAAGGCGCATTCCCTGCTATTTTAGATCGCACTGTCGTATTCGCGACAAGACAGGTCGGTTTCGGCCAGCGCATCCCTCCCATCAACACCGATAGTCGCATCGCCTCGACATTGTATCAAAGTACTTACGCGCGGAGACTCGTTTGAGGTCTGTCACTTGATGGGCGGAAAGGCACGACATGCCCTTCGGGGCGTCAAGAACCAGGAGCTGCTCTTTGCGGAAAGCGGTGGACCTCAAGACGCCCTCGCCGCCCCACGCAGCAAGGCTGTTGTTGTGGTCCGAGCATCCGGAAGTCTCGTCTGTGTCCTTCGTCGCAACAGCTTTCCGCCGCGTTCATAGCCCGCTATTGATGGCACCGATTGATCTTCCGCCTCGGGTCGCATGTACAGCTTCTGGTAATCGCTCACCGCTTCTGCCGCAACGCTATCCTGTGCGGGCGCCAAACCTTCGCCGAGTGCTTCGCTGTAGGCGAATTGCCTTCATCGGCGCGAGACTGGACTCAATCCTGATCTTCTGGACAAGACGACGCCCTTTCAAAAACAGAACGCGACGCGCATGTCGATCGCTGGCAGATCCCCTGCAGCTGCCTGTGAGAGGTCGGCGGGTTGAATTTTGAGCTGATCAGCTCAAAGACGTTGACTCGCACGTGGCGTCAGATTGTAGCATTTCGAAATAGCTGACGGGGATGCCCGGCAACTCAGACCGGCCGCTGTCTGCTACCGTCGGTGAGGCGATGATACCAATGCAGTCGATGGTGTGTACAGCAGATGGCGGAGCAGGTGCCCCAATCGCCGTCTGCGGGCTCGCACGAACATCTCGGAGTGCTCGCATACGAACAACAACATACTCCGTCCCAGCCTCGGGGAATGCTGGCTTGCTGCACTCTGCGGCCAGAACGTTGACGCCGTTCGAAGGGCTGCGAATTGTGTCTGTTCGACTCCGCTCAGTTAATCTGCATGACTTTGACGATCCTCAGGACAACGGAGAATACGACCTTAAAGGTTTGTGCGAGGCAGTCGCGAGCTGCATTTCATCAATGTCGTCCCATCCAAAAGAAACGACGCCAGATTTCTTCGATCATTGATCAATTCGCAATTGGAATTTGCGGTGAACGTCTTTCCGCAAATAACCGCCGGCAGTTCTCCCTCTGTCGGTGGCTGACTTTGGCCCGGCCATCGAGAAGAGGCCGGGCTTTTTTTTCGCGCAATGACTGGCAGCTTCAAGTGTTCTGGCCCGCCGTGTCTCATGATTTGCGAACGGGGCGGGAGCCAGAGGCAAACGGAAGCGATCGATTGACAGTCACTCGCTGAAATCGATCGATCCCGTCCTAGCGCCCGACCTGACCTGGCTGCTCGCCTCATGGGCTATGGCGGCATCGATGCCTATCACCGGGCCACCCGCATCGCCGCAACTCTGCTCGGAGCACCTGATGCACGGCATGAGTCATAGAGAGAACCGTACGCGCCATCCTAACGCTCTCTATCTGCTCGACGACTTTGTGGATCCGTGCTCGTAATGATGTCTGTCCAGGATCGAGAACGCGTGCCCAGACGCAGCGCACATCCTGGCCGAGATCGAGCGCTCGGTCGGCCGCGTCATCAATCCCGGCAAGCTCTCGCGCTCGGGTTCTCCTTGCTGCTACGCTGTGGGGCTTTGGGTCCTGCAGGTGGATGACAGCCGGGCATATGCATGCTTTCTCATCAAGAAGGACGTGATCAGCTAACAGAAACATTCTGCGCGAGATGCGCAGAACTCTGCACCGACATTTGAATATCCTCCGCGCACGCGACCGACTATTGTCGATCCATATCTCGCCTAGTGTGCCTAACTGCTACTGTGATCCTGTCGCTGCTGCCGGTCGTCACGAACGCTGCGCCAATTCAAAAAGCGGCCCAAGCCGGTCTGGCAAGGTTACGGCTTCCTGCCCGGCTATCGCCAGCCGCTGAGTAACAGCATTCAGCTCTACAAGCAGAAACACGCCCCGGCTCTCGCGCGCCGACCAGCGCCACTGATATATTGACCCCGTTCCTCAGTACTACGCTGGGGTGGCGAGCGGCACTATTTCGGCCCCCCGGCTTCCGCGGAGGGCGCTACAATGGCGGCAGTTTCGGGCCATGTTGGACGCGGACGCCGATCGGACCGATCTGGAATTGCGGGTGATCAGGCGGCGCGGCTAGGATACACCTCGGGCATTGCGCCGCGATTACGTTGAGGCGTTTACTGACGTCCTCGCCTATCTTCGTCATCGCGCCGCAGCTGCACTGGCGAAGCGAGCTCGCAGATCGGTGATCAGCTCGACCTGAGCCACATCAGCAGGCAAGTAACTCGGGTTGCGATGACGATCTTAATCCGATCCGGCACGACATCGGCCGCCGATGATGCGGCCGCCTTCTCCAGCGTCGCGCCGGGACGGCTTGTGGCACAATGGGCTGCTGCGGTTATGCTGGACGCCTCACGGCCATCTTCATTTAGAATGAACAGATGCTTCAGCTCGCTTTCTCGTTGAGACACGCACGTCTACAACTGATGCAATTGCTTTGCAATTTGCTCGAAGCAGTGCACCTACTTCCTAGAAGTCCAGACCATGCAGCAGCCGCTCAGACAATTCAGCGCTTTGAGCACCGGCTGGCGGTGTTGATTCAAGGGTCTGAAACGGCACGGCTTGCTGACCGCGACGTCGTCGGTCGTGCCGGCTCGCTCTGGATAAGTGACGTCAGAGACTCACCACCCGAACGCCGACGTGATGCGCGGGTCAGCAATGGCGGTCGGAAACCGGGGTGCCCGTTCGGCTGCTCATATCCCCTCACCTAATCATCACCAGTTTTGCAGCTTTTGGATGACACAGACCGCGCAGGTCATGTCTTGCAGCGATGAATGAGGCGCTCGATCCGCGCAGCCACTAGAATCGCGTATTTTTGAGCAATACATCACCCTCCACTGTGCGTGGATAGTGGGCCGCCACTTCGAATGATGGCAACAGGTCAAGAATGGCTTGCAGGGACAACTGCCCTTCGTAGAGCTCGCGGTCGCTATATTCCGTGTAGACGAAGCGCGTGTTACTTAAGGTCTGCCTGCCGCCGGCAATAACATCGGCTTCGGCTCCCTGAACATCCATCCAGATGAAATCGACCGTGTTCAGCTCCGCTTCGCTGCACCAGTCATCCAGCCGCCGCGTTTCAACCGAGACGGGGCGATCGAACCGAACCCACTCATACTCGGTAAGATGATTCTTCGGACGGCGTATTGAGCCGGAGAGGTCCCATTCCTTCGCATCACCATCTGCATTGCTTGGATGAAAGTCGATCATCCCGTTTCGATCACTGATGGCAATTTCAAACAGCTTCACCTTATTGAGAGATGAGCCCAGCTTCTTCTTGAAGCGCGCGATCGCTCTGGGGTCCGGCTCAAAGCAGTAGAGCTGAGCATGCGGGCAGAGATTGATAAATTGTTGCGTATCGGTCCCGTCATTGCAGCCGATATCTAGGATGACCGGATTCGGCTTCTGAAGAAGTGAGACGATGTGCTGGTGTACTTCTACAGGAGACACAGGTGCTTTTTCCATTTGGCCCGGAGATCGCGTGAGTTTCGAACTTCGAAGCCGAAATCACACGCCAGACGCACTGGCACAACGTATATCAACGTATATCGTTCATATGCCGCTGAGTCCCCTTGATCCATGGCGGCTATTTGGATGCCGTCAATATCAAAAGGGACACCGCTCGGACAGACAGGTGCAGCGACTGCCCCGCAATACAAATTCCAACCCAGCGTCGGCAGAGGCGCCTCTGTCAGCCAAATCGTTCGCCGGCGGCTCCTTTTTTTTCGGGACGGGCGAACGATCGGCTTCACTCGAATCTCGTCTTACAGCTATTCTCAGCGGAGCGTCCCCGGGCAGAGTGATCTCTCGTCCGCAGCAATAGCCAATCAGCTCGATCACAGCTGGGCGAAATGTGTTCTGCCGACCAACGGTCGCCATCTAAGATTCGCTGACGCAATTTGCGGTTTTCGAGATAGTTGGCATATTTTTGTGACTACGTCAGACCGATTGAGCACTGCTCATCGATGGGCTTTGTGCACCGCACGGTTCGCCGGCGTCAGCCGCTAGATGCTGGCGTCAGACGACGCAATCATATGCTGCACCCCGCCGTCGTAGTTGAAATTGCAGCGCTTAGATCGATGCAGCGGCCCCCGTGCAATGTCGAGGACGCTGGGCTCAATCCGGGTGCTTCGACGAGGCGCAATGTCATTTTTAGCGCAGCTTGGCGGGCTGCGTACCTGAGGACGTTTGCTTCCGGACAAAGACACGCGAGACCCAGCTACGATTCAGCAGAACTGGGCGTCTCTCGGTGAGCTCGTTTTTGGCCTGACTCTTGCTATGATTAGGCTTGTCACAATGTGACTATCTCAAACTTGAGCTCAGGAGTTCTGCATGAAATTCCGTCCGCTTCACGACCGCGTCGGCAAGCGCATCGACGCCAACGAGAAGACCGCTTGCGGCGTTATCATTCCCGACACAGCCAAGCAAAAGCTGCAGGCATGGATCGTTCAGCTCATTTTTGGCTTGACCCTTGCTACAACTTGGCTTGTCACAATGTGACTATCTCTAATTCGTCAAACGCTCAGGAGCCTTGCATGAATTTCCGTCCGCTTCACGACCGCGTCGTAGTCAAGCGCATCGACGCCGATGAGAAAACCGCTGGTGGCATTATCATTCCCGACACAGCCAGGGAAAAGCCCTCGCAGGGCGAAGTCGTCGCTGTCGGCCCCGGCGGCCGCGACGAAGCCGGCAAGCTGATCCCGATCGACGTCGAGGTCGGCGACCGCGTGCTGTTCGGCAAATGGTCGGGCACCGAAGTCAAGATCGACGGCCATGAGCTGTTGATCATGAAGGAGAGCGACATCATGGGGGTTCTCACCGACGTGTTTTCCAAGAAGAAAGCCGCCTAATCCAGCGCTCGCACAGCTCCCCCTGACGAGCGCCCGCTTGGGCGCGCCGACGGATGAGAGAATAAGAACTGAGGGAATTGTTTATGACAGCCAAGGAAGTCAAGTTCGGAGTAGACGCACGGGACCGCATGCTGCGCGGCGTCGACATCCTCGCCAATGCCGTGCAGGTCACGCTCGGTCCCAAGGGTCGGAACGTCGTGCTCGACAAGTCGTTCGGCGCGCCTCGCATCACCAAGGACGGCGTTGCCGTCGCCAAGGACATCGAACTCGAGGACAAGTTCGAGAACATGGGCGCCCAGATGGTGCGCGAAGTAGCTTCGAAGGCGGCGGATGCTGCCGGCGACGGCACCACCACCGCGACGGTCCTGGCCGCCGCGATTGTCCGCGAAGGCGCTAAGTCGGTTGCCGCCGGTATGAATCCGATGGACCTCAAACGCGGTATCGACCTCGCGGTCGAGGCCGTCGTGGCCGACCTCGAGAAGAACTCCAAGAAGGTCACATCGAACGACGAGATCGCCCAGGTCGGCACCATCTCGGCCAACGGCGATGTCGAGATCGGCAAGTTCCTCGCAGACGCCGTGAAGAAGGTCGGCAACGAGGGTGTCATCACCGTCGAGGAAGCCAAGTCGCTAGAGACCGAGCTCGACGTCGTCGAGGGCATGCAGTTCGACCGTGGCTATATCTCGCCCTACTTCGTCACCAACGCCGACAAGATGCGCGTCGAGATGGACGACGCCTACATCCTCATCAACGAGAAGAAGCTCTCCTCGCTGAACGAGCTGCTGCCGCTGCTCGAGGCCGTGGTACAGAGTGGCAAGCCGCTCGTCATCGTCGCCGAGGACGTCGAAGGAGAAGCGCTCGCGACCCTGGTCGTAAACCGCCTGCGCGGCGGCCTGAAGGTTGCGGCCGTCAAGGCTCCGGGCTTCGGCGATCGCCGCAAGGCCATGCTGCAGGACATCGCGATCCTGACCGGCGGCCAGGCGATCTCGGAGGACCTCGGCATCAAGCTCGAGAACGTCACGCTCAACATGCTCGGTCGCGCCAAGAAGGTGATGATCGACAAGGAGAACACCACGATCGTCAACGGCGCCGGCAAGAAGGCCGACATCGAGGCGCGCGTGGCCCAGATCAAGGCGCAGATCGAGGAGACCACCTCGGACTACGACCGTGAGAAACTCCAGGAGCGTCTCGCCAAGCTCGCTGGCGGCGTCGCGGTGATCCGCGTTGGCGGCGCGACCGAGGTCGAGGTGAAGGAGCGCAAGGATCGCGTTGATGACGCGATGCATGCGACCCGTGCGGCGGTCGAGGAAGGCATCGTCCCGGGCGGCGGCGTCGCCCTGCTCCGTGCCTCCGAGCAGCTCAAGGGCCTGCGCACCAAGAACGACGACCAGAAGACCGGCGTCGAGATCGTGCGCAAGGCGCTGTCCTGGCCGGCTCGCCAGATCGCGATCAACGCCGGTGAAGACGGTTCGATCGTGGTCGGCAAAGTCCTGGACAACGAGCAGTACTCTTATGGCTTCGATGCGCAGACAGGCGAGTATACCAACCTTGTCTCCAAGGGCATCATTGACCCGACCAAGGTGGTGCGGATCGCGGTTCAGAACGCCTCCTCGGTGGCGGCGCTGCTGATCACCACGGAAGCCATGGTTGCCGAGTTGCCGAAGAAGGTCGCGGCTGGTCCGGCATTGCCTCCAGGCGCCGGCATGGGCGGCATGGACTTCTGATCCACTCTGCCAATGTGTCAATGATGACATGCAAAACCCTGGCAGGAATGCCAGGGCTTTGTTTTGCGCGAGCTTGCAACGTAGCCCTTGCAAGCCGCGCCAAAGGTCCAGCCCTCGGCCTATCCGCATGAACGGCGGTAGGGCCTAGACGACCAAGGTAAGACGGTCCAGCACTGCGATGGAAGTGGGCCTGTCGCGTTTGTCTGTCACGAAGCTGCCTCTACCAAGCGCTTGAACGCTTCGTCTGCCGTCTCCGGCGGCGACCGAAAGGCTCCGGCGCACCGATCGGTGGGAGCCAGCCCAGCGATCGGGCAAGGTTTCAGTTCAAATTCGAGAGCGTTTCTTCCGTGCCCAACATCACCGGTCGCACTCCCCCCGGGTGCCCGTCGCGAGAGATCAAGGTCGGCCGTGAACACAATGCGAGCGATCCGCTTGCAGATGTGAGCGCAAGAACATTCGCCCGCGCAGCGGCCGCAATAATCCAAGTCCCGGAGAACGTGCTCATACTGATCTGGCATCCACACTATACCAATGTGTAACCGAGCTAGCCACGGGGATGAATTGGCACGAAGCGCGACCGGGTTCATTGTGGGCCTTATGGCCATGTATACTCAGGTTTACGCCCAATTCACGGAGCCGCAGGAACGCACAGCCGAAGGCCGTGCAGCTGCACTACACTCCAGTTTGATCGCTGACCTCAGTCAGCTGAATTTCGCAGACGCGGATGACCGTCGAGCATTCCCTCCGACCCTACATAGCATATTGGCAAGGCATGGACTGTTCGGGCTCACCACGCCAGGAGAGCACGGCGGATTAGCTCTTCCCTTGCAGGAGGCTATCAACCTGATCTCCGCTACTGCATCCTTTGATGTCTCCGCTGCCTCTACCCTCGTCATCCATAACTTCCTCGCCTTGCCCTGCATCCAAGCGGCACCGCACATTCCCGAACAAAAGCAAATCATTTGGGGTGCAACACGCGGCGATCTCTGCGCTTTTGCTTTGACCGAGCCTGGAGCCGGTTCGGCCCCGAGGCATATAGAGGCTTCGGCTCTCATGCGCGAAGATAAAGTTCGTATCTCTGGTCGCAAGATCTGGATCGGTCTCGCTGACTGGGCTCGCTGGATCGTTTGCTTTGCGCGCGCGTCTGGAGCCGATGCGAAAGGTCGGCTCGTTGGTGTACTCGTTGACAGGCAAGCTCCAGGCCTCAAGGTCACGCACGAGCATCGCACACTCGGTCTACGTGGCATCATTCAGAATACCCTGGAGTTCCAAGATGTCGAGGTGCCGCGTTCTTACGTGCTCTCTCGCGATCAAGACGGCTGGGGCGCCGCGGCATCTAGTATGAACCGAGGCCGTGTCGGTGTGGCTGCTATGGGTCTTGGAGCCCTTGAGCGCGCTATCCAGGTCGCAGCCTCTTATGCAAGCCATCGTCGGCTCGGTAAATTGCGTATGATCGAGAACAGCTACATCGAGCAGTTATTTGGGCAGATGGTGCTGCGGCGGGAAGTCGTGAAGGCGATGCTGGCCGCATCCTGCCGACTTGTGTCGGCGCAGGGCGCGCCAAACGTCCACCTTGCGTCGGCAACGAAGGTTTTATCCTCGGAGTGGTGCGGCCTTGTCGCTGATCAATGCGTCCAGCTGTTAGGTGGCCGTGGTTACGATGAGGGAGCGCCTTTAGCCAAAATCTATCGAGACGCTCGCATCCTTCGCATCTTCGAAGGTCCGACTGAGGCGCTCCTATCACATCTCGGCCGGTGCCTACTCTCTAAAGCCACCCGTGACGAAATAGCCGATCTCTTTCGGTCTGTTGGAGCGGCATCAGTTCATGCTGCAGCAATTGAGGAGCTCTCTGGGCTCAATGAGACAGACGGTGCCGTGCTGATCTATGCGGGTTGGCTCACCACATTGGGACTGGCACAAGCTGTCATGTCTGCTGGTTGCTTCTCTGCCACAGATTGCGCCCCAGCAGCGGCTGACCTGGTCAGTTCCGAGCTAGCAACTCTCCGTGCTCGCGCACCGGCACGGCAATCTGTCGAAGTCCGGACTCGGGCTAGTCGGACTCTGACCACCTTCCTTGAAGACGCGGCTTGTTCTATTCGCTCACCTGTCCTCACAGACGATTATCTTAGACTGGTGCAGTACGTCTGAGATCTACCGGATGCCGGACGTCTTTCTACCTAGTGGTCCCGCGCGCGACGATGCAACTGCGCAAGGGTGAAGCATTCCTGCGCACTGCCACGTCTAAAGCCGGCAGGCTCTGCTATGAGGGCCTAACCTACTGAACCCATCAGCCATAGTCAGCCGTGTGACGGTCTGGCTTAGGACCAAGACCATCGAGCCACTCGATAACCGCGCTTGAACTTGCGACACTTGCAGGTGGCCCAGCGAAAGGGCGGCGCACGCTCTCTCGCAGAGCCGATCCAGAGCATCCGCAAACCCACCTATTTTCCGGGTTTCCTGGAGCGTCTGCGCATGGCAGAGAAGGCGCTCACCGCTGCCGTCTCGAGCCGCTCGGTCGACCATTTGGTGCAGAGCAAACGGTCTCTCCGATTGCGCTGGAGCGGTCAGACACCTCCATGCGTTGTTCGAGATCGAACGCACCATCAATGGCTGGGACGCTGACGAGCGGCGCGCCGTGCGCCAGGAAAAGAGCAAGCCGCTTCTCGAGGACATGCACGCCTGGTTGTTGCGCCAACGCGAAACCCTCTCCCGCTCCTCCGAGGTCCCAAAGCCTGGATTGCATGCTCAGGCGCTGGGACGAGTTCGCCCGCTTCCTCGAGGATGGCAGGATCTGCTTGACCGACAATTGCGCTGAGCGCGCCTTGAGAGGCATTGCCTTGGGAAGGCGCAGCTTGACCTTCGCTGCTAGCCGGCGTGGCGCCAACCGTGCCGCCATTATGCTGACGATGATCACGACCGTCCGATCGCAGCGATCAACCAACAGCAGCGACCAGTGACTGCCGCGCCGATATCTTTCCGTATCACTGGCATCGCTTACCGGCAGGAACAGGAAGTCGGCTGTATTATGGCGAACCCACCCTAATGCTCGGTCGGCGACCTCCCTAGAGGGGGGATCGCAACATTTGGGCTATGAGGGGATCGGCACAAGTTCACGACCTCTTTGAAGAGATCGGCTTACATCTATGCTTGACCATAGGACCGATGGGTGGGGTTCCAGATAGGATGTATCGACCCACACCAACCGCTTTCGTTTTGTGAACGCATCGGGTTCGTCAGCTTTCGGAAAGCTAACCCGTGTACAGTGACGTTGAAGTTAGCGGCCCGTGGTAGGGACAGCGCTTGCCCCGTGTATGCGTGGGGCCTTGAGCGCCGAGTCACGTTTCTGCTAACTTCAACCAGTGCGGGCGTGGCAGAAATAGCGTCTGTCCAACCTGACCAGCGCCGAGTCGCGCCCGCGCTGCTTCCGGTGTGAGACTGAGATCAGATCTAACCCACATAGGCTTATCACTGGGTCGGTTCCGTTTTCGACGTCACCAGAGCCAGACGGCAGCGGAAGCGCTGCGGCGAGGAGAACTGCCTTACCGTTGCGGAGCTCGTGACGAGCGTTGACTCGGTCGTGAGCTGGTGCGGCGACACGCATCATCCTCGACAGCAGCTGTTTGGCGGCGAGGTCACTAGAGAAGTGGTCGGCGACGATTCCGAAGCAGACGAAAATACAGCTTGTGCCGGCTGTGGTGGATGCGTGATGCTCGCCCTTCGCCTGGAGCGAGCAAGGCCCCGAAACGCACACCAGGAGCTGAGCCAGTTTCAGACAAGGTCTAACCGGCCAACGGACCTGCTTGAATGCACGCGCAGCCCCTTCAGGCTCTGTCGCGCGAGGGCATGCGCTCATCAACCTGAGTGAACCGGCCCACCTCTCTTTGATTATTCTCGTCTCGCTGCACTACTCTCAGAGAGCTTCTGTCGAGCGTACTCCTGCAACGAAGGCTGCGTTGAGCTCCGCTAGCAAGCACGTCGGGTGCACGTTCAGGGGGCCACAATCCGTGTTGCCTGCCGCGATTGCACTTTCGGACCCGATGCGGCTGTCCGGCATCGATCGCGAAAGGATCCGATCCGTGGGGCTCGACACGTCTGTTGCAACCTCCCAAACACTCACGTCATTCTTTGTGACGACAAGCGATATATCATGTCCGTTCCGGCTACTGTAACGCTCGGCGAGAACTTTGAGCAACTCACCCATCTGACCTGACCGAACGGTAAATTCTCCATAGTTTGGATCAAAGAGCGTCGTCATTCCATTCGATGTCGACGTTGCGATTGTGTGGGCACCACCTGCGCGGAAACGCAAGCTGACCAAATAGACCGATGGATCGTCGGTGATTTCATTCACGATCTGGTCAATGCGCGAAGATGTACCAAACCTATGTCGCGTCTGTTCGGCGGACGGATCTAGGCCGGCTTCGCGTAACATCACGCTTTTTGCCTCAAGGTTGTGAGACTCTTCCGCTCTATCGCTTTGCAACAGAGTCTTGAGCTCTTCATATCGCTGCTGACGCATTGCCGCTGAGCTGTGATTTTGAGTCCCCGGGCGTAGCGCCCTCATCCGGGATGAAGGGCTGCTTGGAAGATTGAGGAGCCACTCCGCTGCCAATCCAACGCAGATTCCATCGACATTGGCCTCGGGCAATTCGGCCGCCCTGTATTCGAACAGAGGGTGCGTAGACCTCACTGGAGAGGATGGACTTGAGCTGGAGGATAGAGAGGATATGCTGGGATCAGAGGTGCTTGGACTATAAATGATTGCCTCCGAGGCATGTGGCTTGCTGCAGCAGAGCCCCATTTTATCGGACAAATCCCCAGATGGCGCACTCTGCCGTTGAGCCAGATCCGTCATCGTTTGCGCAAATTCGCAACTGTCCGCCGACGGACTCTGTTCGTCAGCTTGATTACGGACTCTGTTCGTCAGCTTGATTAGGGCGTGTGGGTTGCCCACTAACTCGATTATACATGCCGGTTCGCCTGCTTCAGCGTACGTTTCTTCAGAGCGAGCGCTGGCTGCTTACGCCCCGCCTGCGGATAATATTCGCGGCAAGCTGACGACGAACTGACAACCAGATAAGTGCCGAAGCTACCGCCCCCCGCGCCCACCTGGTGTCTCCACCGCCACTGCTCACGATCCTCGCTCCGGGTGCGGGGTGGTGGCCGACGAGCTCATGTCTGTCGCTCAGCGACGGCAGGCCGACCCTTTGCAATTCCGGACGCAGTACAGGGTCGTGGCGCCCCTGGAAAGCGCGTTCGTCAAACTGAATTCAACCGTCCCGTTGGCCTCGATCTCACATTACCGCGTTATGCCGCCGATCGGCACATACTTTTTCGCTCCAAAGAGTTGCGCAATTGGCGTCGTCGGAACGGCCAGTGACTGCGTTGTGTCCGGTCGCCGGCTCGATGGAATGTTGCTGCCGGACCCCATTCAGCACGGCTCCGCAATCCTTACCCGGATGAGTGCACTGTTAGCTGCCCAATGTGACAGCAGAAACTTTCAGGCTCAGCCCGCCCGCACACGGCAAACACGCGATTGATCTTGACCTATACCGGCTATGACGCCTCAGATCGGCGCGCCGACTCGGTGCTTCTGCAGCCGCTCGGCGTCACCTTCCGCTCGGATATTACCAACTCACCTCATCATGCTGTCGCGCTCATCCGCGCGAACAGCATTGCCGCGTCCGAGGGCCCTAGTCCAACAATGCCTACAAAGCTTGGCGGCGGCGTCGGGATCTCCCGATGAGTGGGTCTCCAAAGGTGAAGACAATATCGGCTGTTATTCACGTACTGAGATTGTGGCGGATGCAGTTGCATGACGCACTCCTCCTCATCCCAGAACAGGTCTTTGACAAAGCACATCTCTTCCCAGTTCGGACAGCGTCGCGGCGTCGAGACGGCAACATGCTCCCAGCCGGGACGGACGAATCCACTTATCTTTAGTTCACACCCGCAAGGCCCCTGCACAAGGAATACGCCGCAAGGTCCCGATCCCGGAGCGGTACCGAATCGGCCGTGTTGCACGCGGCCGGCCTCCAGCTTCTCTATCATTTGCGCGCGCACGCCCGCTCCTTTGCCTCTCGGATGGCCTTGAGCTCGACGCGGACGACGTTGTCTCGCAACTCGTCAATCAGCTCGATCCTCGGCCCAGCGCTCCTAGACCACTCTTCAGTGCACCATCTGAGAAAGCCGCAGATGTCCATCATCACTCGTTCTCCTGTTATGCTCTTTTAACGCTTTCACTGCGGGCGACGAACGCTCTCAAAGGCCGCTGATTGCTTGAGTATGAGCGGCAGCACGATGCGCGCGATGGCAACTCAGTCCGCCGATTGCACCTTCCCGCTCACAACGCAACTCTGTCCTCAAGCCTCTCTCATGCGAAGCATCTTGCTCATCGACGCCAGCCAGTATTGGCCGCACATGGCCGAACAGAGCGCGCATCAGCAACAATAATGTCCGACACCGCTCTCTCGCGCTTCATGCAAGCGTTAGCCTCCGTTCATGTTCGACGCCGACCTGCCTGAACAAGAGAACTTGGCGGCTCTTGGCCGCCACCCCCTCTTCAATGAATTGGCCCTAATCATGGCGCGCCCCTGTAGTTGGGCTCGACATCCACATTCGATGACGATTCGCAAAACCAGTGCTCTCATCAATTGGTGCTTCGAGGCCGTATCAATGCTCGCTAAGACTGTCGCATTTGACTATCCGCGTTTTCTCCTCGAGTCCGAATACTGCCAATGCGCCATCTATATGAACTCGGCTTGAATTGTACGAGGTAAAGTCGAACAGGCCTGTACCAGAGCCGCGAGCGCCTGACATGAACCGTTCTTGAGTTGAAAACATGCAGCGCATTGCCTGCCATATCGATGTCTCTCGTAAGCTAACGGTCAGAAACAATGATTAGTCGATCTCATTGAGGGCGACAGTCGTCCGCTCTTCCTGTTTCACTACGATGGAAGTCCCAACTCATTGCTCACGTATGGCGCTCGCGAACGCGCTCATGCGTTTGCTGCTAACGCGGGTGTCGTCTTTCAGACATGGACGTCGCGAATCCGACCTCGGGCAGCGGCTCTGTGTCGCCAACGCCCAACAGACGCGCCATTGCTTGCATCACAGCGGTCCCGACACTTCTCCGTCGTGGCATGTAGATTGCTCTGGTGACGGAAAGCGGCCTTAACTGTACCGATGATACACGAGCACCACATCGGCCGGATGCTCGACGCGCAACAAGACAACCATTCTGATACTCTCCTTATGAAAGAGGCCTGCGAACTTATGAGTGGTACGAGGGATGCAAAGCCCGGCATTTTTCCGTGGACCAGCGCGACGCTTGATGAAATGACGCATTGGCGCACACCAAAGCACACAACAATCAAGCATTACGGCGGCGATTATCGCTCCGGGCGGGCGCAAACGAGGTGGAATCTTTGGCCGCTGGCCGCACTCCTTATAAATGCGCTGCTTTGGGCAGCTATCTACTGGATCGTCGCAGCGTTCTTGTGAAGCAATCTGTCGGACGAAGCCCCGGGGGCTTTCGGACGTCTCCCGCATGCCGCAGCCGCACCTTATGCGCAGAATCGATCGGACGTGGCGAGCTCTTTCACAGACTCAGGTTCCAGCGAATACTTCGCGCGACTACCTGGAAATGCGCATCCACGGCGCAAAGGAAGAATTGAGGCATGACGCAGATATCTCGGGTGTAGGCGAAACTTATTGCCATTGCAGCCGGGACGAAGTGCCAAACACTGACCTCTAACAGCTCAACACGTCCCCGCGCGGACGTCATCCGCGATTCCGCGCTAAGCGCCAAGCATTGACCGGAACATATCTAGGGTTTCGCATTTTCGTGATATGAGAATTAGCTTGCGAGAAAGCTGACTGAATAGCTCGACCTGACGGGCGTTGAGCAGACCTGCTCCGCCTTCCCTTACGTGTCGCGATCAGGAGCGCGGCACAGGACCGTAGGGTGACGCACAACGGTACCCCTCAGGCGCTGACTTGCTTGCTAAGCGACATTGGGTCGCCATTGGTCGAGTAGCGATCAACAGCCTGGTGCGTCAGCGACGCTTACAGCTCTTCCTCAGGCCACGTGTCGTCCTCGTTTTTGTGCATCTGCCACATCTGGGCACGCCGAGCTAGCTTGTCGTATTCCTCGGCAATTTTAAGCAGCCTATCTTTGGCTCTTCCGTCAGCGAGCGCTTCCGCCTTCTTTCGCGTTGCTTCCGCACGGCCTCGCCAGTGGTCTGGCTGGTAGAGTTTACTTTTCGGATTCATGCTGAGAGCATGCAATTCGCAGATCAAAGAAGTGCGACACCGTCGCTCCGTATAATCACGTAGCAGCGCTCGCGGCCTCGGTTGCCGAAGCGGACGTTCGGCACGCACAACCGCTATTCTCGAGGGCCACAGCGCGCGTTTGAGCCGAGGCTCGAACGAAGAATACACATCCGGACATCCTCGGACGATCGGACGGATGAAGGGACTTGAATCGCACGTAGCGTTAGATTGTACGATCCTGGACACGTCCGACAATCCAGACTGTCCCGAACACGTCATGAGTACTGCGAATGCTTCAAACATCGAGCCTCACCTGGCGCGCCTCACTCAGGACGATAAGATCCTACAGGTGCATCCTTGCCCGCGCTGCGTCGGAGCTATTCCTGTCGCGGCTGGACGAAGTCGCGCGTTTCGAGATCTGCACGGCAGGCGGTCCCCTGACCGTTGCCTCACCGGAGCGGACGCGAAAAGGAGGCTCGATCCCAGATCGCCCACCGAACGTCTTCACTTAACGCGGAACACCGGCGCTATTACACCAAGCATCGTCCTCGCGCGCGCCATCATGGTTCGTTCCAAACGACGAGTGCATTATCAACAGTCGCCTGAGTGCACCTGCGCTTCTGCCTGCTCTCTCCGCGCGATAGCTGGCGCAGGCCCTTCAACCCGGCGTCCCTCGTGCTACGGCGTCATTGGTTGGCTGGCGAGTAGGTTGCGCCAGAGCACCTAAGCACATGTCACGCTCAAGCAATGCCTCGCGCCATTAGGGCATGCACCGCATCAACGGAAGCTCCAGGATGATCACTTGCTGGACCAGCTCAGCCGCTGGTGCCTCCACTCTTAATGGTGCTCTGCCACTACGGCAGATATCGTTTCTGTCGTTCCGCACAAATGACCTGCACCGTACGGACCAGAAAGGCGGAAGAACGAGCTTGCCGGCATGTCCTTAAGCAGTTCCGGCCTGTTTCCCGATTGACAGGTCATGTTGCGCTTCGCGCAGGAAGAACAATAACGCAGCCACACGGGCCTTGAAGGTAAATCATGACTCAAGATCAAACAACTCAGTTCACTTCGCGCCTCACACTCCACTGCGCCATTGCCCTTGTCGTGGCAATGACAGTGGCAATCCCAAAGCCGGTCAACGCGGGCGATCAAACACCGACCGCAGAAGAGAAAGAGGCTTGCATGGATGACGTGTTCCGCCTTTGTAGCAGCCACATACCAGATCGCTCCGCTATCACTGCCTGCCTCAGATCCAAGCAAGCGAGCCTCAGTCAGCAATGTCGCTACGTGATCTCCGCGCGAGACACTGGCCATAAAAGCAGCAACTCGAGGTGAAGATGTGGCGGCCAGAAATGGAGAGCTTGACCCTCACGTAGCGTCAGGTTGTAGCCTCGCCAAGCTGTGCCCACACTCAACCGACTGCCGTCTCAAGCGTCGATTGGGCCGTGCCGCGTGGGGCAGGCGACTGCATCAAGGCAATCGGTGCCTGGGTCTCTTGAACAATGTCTCGCTGTACGGAAGAGCTCGAGGTTTGGACAAGGAAGCGTGTAAAGTTCGATGGAAGTGCTTAGATCGATCATCGGCAAAGTTGCCACGGGCGCCACTCTGACGCGTGAGGAAAGCGCGTCAGCCTTGGACAGCATAATGTCGGGTGACGCAACTCCCTCGCAAATCGGTGCTCTGTTGATGGGGATGCGCGTCCGGGGCGAGACGGTCGAAGAAGTCACCGGCGCCGCCTGGGCGATGCGGAATAGAGTGCCGCGGGTCGAGGCGGCATGCGACCCCGTCGGTCTGGCTGGCACGAGCGAGACCCTTATGTATTCGGCCAACGTGTCGACATGTGCTTCCTTCATCGTCGCCGGGGCCGGCATTCCTGTGACCAAGCATGCTAACCGCGCTGCGTTTTCGGGTTCAAGCGCCGCAGACCTGCTGGCGCGCCTCGGTGTGAAGGTCGATCTCAAGCCTCAGGCCATCGCACGTTGCTTGAAGGAAGCCGGCATCGGCTTCATGTTTGCCTCCGTGCATTATCCGGCGATGCAGCGCATCGGGCAAATCCGGAGCGCGGTTGGAACCCATACGATCTTTAATCTGGCCGAGGCTCTGTGCAACCCGGCGGGGCTCAAGCGGCAGATCGTTGGGGTATTCTCTCCTGAATGGGTGCAGCCTCTGGCGTACGTCTTGAAGAACCTTGGTGCCGAGTCGGTATGGGTTGTTCATGGCTCGGACGGGCTCGAGGAAATAACCCTCACTGGCCCAACGTCTGTAGCTGCGCTCGAGGCGGGTATAGTCCGCACCTTCGAAGTGACGCCCGAAGAAGCCGGGCTCGCCCGCTGCCGCAACGACGCGCTGGAGAGCAGGGATGCGGAGGCTAGTGCCGTCGCTGCTGCAAAATGTGCTTGATGGCATACCAGGTCGATTTCGCGACGCCGCTCTTTTGAACGCTGCGGCGGCGTTGGTCGTGGCCGGGCGGGCCTCGACACTGCAGGAAGGCGTAGCACTTGGGCAAGAATCACTTGATCGCGGCGCCGCAGCCAGTCGACTGAAGCGCCTGATCGCGGTTTCGAACGCCTGACAGCCGAGCGGGCCGATGTTCCATTGCGATCAAGTCTGCGGATCACGAGTGCGAAAATATTGCGGCCTCGAATGCGCACCACCTCTGCGGATTTCAAGGAGCGTGCGCCGCCTATGCTCGCCCGCACGAAAGCAATTTGCGCTGAGCACGCGGCCCGAGAGCCCACTTTTTTGTCGACGAAATCCTGTTCACCCCGGGCCGCCGAGGTGAGGACCGCCATCAAGCGCGCCGCGCGCCAAAGGAGAGAATCGATGATGTCCTCGCAGAGGATTGAAACACTCGGGTCTATCGCAGTGATGGAACACATCATTCGGAAGTTTCGGGAGTTGATCGACACAGATAGCTCGATCCCGCCGGAGCTGCGCGGTGCGCTGCACGCCACACTCGATGAGCATCTTCTCGATGCAAAAAGACGTATTCTCCTAAAAGTGCATTAGGTGCACCGATGCCGTCTACATCCCGAGACAATCTGGCAGGCGCGCGCCGTACCGCGATCGGCATCATCCCATCCGCACGGGTCCAGCGAGACTCCAGCTTCGCCTAGTCGGATCGCGACCGCGGCTGCATGTGCACTGGCGCGTCGCCGGGTTGCTCAGGGCGCTTCCTGTTTGATGAGAGCCCCGTGAAAACAGTGGCGGCAGTTCTCAGTTCTACCGCCGCGATTGCCGATCCGACTCGAACAATTGCCTGGGCTGCGACTGGTTTCAAAGATTAGAGCTCGTATTGAACGGTCTCATGAGCTCCAGCGAGGCGCTTTGTTTGTCTATGCTAGCGTTGATGTGCGGCCCGTCGAAAACTACCAGCTTTGGTAGATCACTTGTGATCGACAGGCGAGTAGCATCGTTTCGGCAGCAGGACGGAATCAACGGCACGCCTTGAGTCACAACCGTTAGCGCCTCTCTAGACCTTCTGGCTCGATTCTGATGTGAGTAAATGGTCATGTCATGATCTTGCAGAAGCGATGACAATCGAATGCCAAGGCGTCAGACAACTATGTTCAGCAACGCGTTCGAGATCGCCCCGATCCTTGAGAGCATTCGCACCTGGGTCGTGATCGAATCTCCGACGGAGCGGCCAGATCAGATCAACAAATTGGCCAGGGTCGTCGCAGCAGGGTATCGCGACCTACCGGCCAACGTGAGCGCGTTGCGGGCGTGATGGCTGCGGCAATCATTTGATCACCCGTGCCTCTTGGGGGCAGGCCCGTCCCGGGCATTTTTGGTGTTGAGCCATCTCGACCCGGTTCATCCGATGCGATCCATCGAACGGCTACCATCAGCGACCCTGATCTCAAAAGCAGACGAACTTTCTTGATGCAAATCGCAGCGCTGAACGCGTGGGACACCAGACCGGCCGGCGCCCCGGTTTGGAGCCCGGTCCCGTTCACGACGCTGCATAAAAGGGCTTGAATCGGACGTAACGTTAAGTTGTACGTTCTTGAGGAGGGCACCTATCTCGGTTCATCGGAAGATATCGCTTGGGATTATGGAGCAGCAAGTTGAAAGAGCCCGACGGGGTCAAGAAGGTCCTGTTAATCGATCATATTGAAGGCCAATGCCGTTGCATCATCGGCTTCAAAGATGGAGACGCCAGAGAGGCCTATATGTGCGGCGAGCCTGTATATCAAAGACGCGGCAAGAAACTCTCTTCATGGTGTGCCTATCACTACGGACAGATGCACACGACCGCCGCCCAGCAGAACAGAGAGAGTGATCAATCGGCCGCGAGCCCCCAAGCAGTATCCATTGTTCGCAACCCATGAGAACCATCAAATGCCGCGTCATCCCAAGGCACAAGGGCAAAGCATGTGATCGGGGCCTCGCCAAGCAATTCTGGGCTGAGGCGAAAGCAACTCGCGGCAAGGATACTGTGCGGGCCTGAGTCGCATGCATAACGAGCTTGATCTCTGCCGCCTGATCGACCGAACCGGTGTGCATGTTCCGACAAACCTGCGATCCATTTCGAAGGGCAGCCTCAGCTTCGTCAGCCTCAACGGAAAGACTGAGCGGATCGCTCGCTCCTTCAATCAGCTCGGCGTTCAGAAGGGAGACCGGATCGCGATCCTCAGCTTCAGCAAGCGGAATTATCCAGAGCTGCAATGGTCGTTGAGAAAGCACCGACCTATCCTCTCTCGGAGCGGGACGGCGCCAAATCAAACTTCGCTTAGTGCTCACCAAGGCGTACCAAGTTCACCATTATTGGCATCACGATCCCTGTCTGATCGCGCCCAAATGCCCGGAGGTCGCGCATGCCGCGGATCCTGATCATGAATGCCGGTACAGCTCAAATGTCCGGCGTCGATCTGACGCGAGCTCAACTCTCGCTCGCCGCCAATTCGGCATACCGTTCGGCGTGGTTTGCTCATGAAGGTGACCTGATAGTGTCCCCGGTAGTCATCCCGGCGGATCTGCTATCCTTCATTGGCGCAACGCTCGATTTCGACGCATCGAGTCTCTGCCTCCTTGTACCTGAAGCTCTCCGCCAATCACCGGTCCTTGATGATGGCACACTTCTGTCCAAGACTGTTGTTGAGCGCATCAACAGACATATTCGTCAGAAATCGACCTGGCGATTATATCCCTGTTACTCTACCGAAGGTGTCGCACGCCTGGCGGTCATGTTGGGCATACCGCAGACCGGCGGCGACTTCGCTCTGCAGCGAGGGCCTGATCTGTTGAACCGCAAGAGCCACTTCCGTCAATTAGCGACAAGCGTCGCACTTCCGCTGCCCAATGGTTCCGTCACGGCAGACCCAAACGAACTATCTAGAGCTGTTACTTCCCTCAGAGCCGAGACTGGCAGCGTCATTGTAAAGCTGGACAATGGAGCCGGTGGAGTCGGAAACGTCATCCTGACCGGCAACGAAAGCGATCCATTACCCGGGGCAAGAGATACCCGGCGAATTCCGTGGCCCTCGTTTGATCCTGACGCGCTTTGGTCTGAGATGACAAACGCATCTTGTAAGACGCTGGTCGTGGAGTCGTACCACCTGGCCAAGTCATTGTTCTATCTCGAGTATGAAATTGAGAATGATGGTTCAATCGTCTTCACGAACAGTGGAAACATACGTCTGCGTAAAAGCGCCGATCGGTCCGAAAGAGCTCTGATCTGGACAGGACTTGAGATTCCAAGCGACCTGGGGAACGAGCAATGGTTGATTGCACAGGCGCATGCCTACCGATTCGTGGCGCTTGCGCGAAACCTGGGATATCGCGGAATGATCAACATTGACGCCATTTTCGCGGATGACGGACGGCTGCTGTTTAACGAAGCGAACGGCCGCTGGGGTGGCGGCTCGGTGTTACACAGCATTGCGGTCCGGCTGCTGGGCTTCGACTATTCCGCTCGCAACGTTATTTTATCCGTAAGAAATGTTCGATCACGATCCCTCCAAACAGCGTGTGAGCGTTTCAGCCAGGACGGATTTCTGTTCAACCCCACACGCAAGGAGGGCGTGATCCCGCTTGCCTCCGACGCAGAGGTTGGCACGGTGGAGTGCCTTGTGATTGCGCGCGATAGGCCGGCGGCCCGCGATCTGGAGCAGCGGCTACTGCGAATGGTTTGATTGAGATCCCAGCGTATATATATCTTCAACCGCTCAATTAATCCGAACTTGTCCCTGCTCTCAACCGCGCGGCAAGGATGCGCCGATTTGATGAATAGAGACTTGCATCGGCACGCCGCCACCTGCATTGGCGTTCTCCCGCAACTGCTGTTCGAAAGCCGCGGCATCTGCCGACGAGGAAACCGAAACGTTTTCTTGCGGGCTTCCGCTGCCCGACTGCTGGAGCCCCCCGAGTTGAGGTAAAGTCCATCCATTCTCTCTGTCGAAATAAATACTTAGGACTCGGCTGACGCCGGACGGTCGAGTAAAAGGCCGAGCGGGATCAAGGAGCTTCAGAAGACTCTTCTCTTCTGATGGCCCTTCCAAAGACCCAGTGCGAGCACGTGCCGTCCCAACCGGGCCGAGCATTCGGCTGTTGCTACGTCTGATAGCTGTGGAGAACCTTACGACAATACAGGGCTTCCTACGCGGAGCGCGAGTACACGATAGCGCGCGCCGACACACCTCCCGGTTTGACGCAGCGACGATGGCTTTCCGCAGTTACTCTGAGCAACCTCGGCTAGGATTACGCGTGGTAGCCTTTACAGGCATCAAGGCTTGCCATGACTTCCGACCGGCATTTTGGCAGCCTTTGCGAGGGATCGTCTGAGCACAAGAAGGCCAAGCTACCCCCTCTCCTGATAGCTCACCCCTCGCCCAACTTCATTCAAAAGCAATCTCAGCCACCCCACCTCACACGCCAGCGGTAGAGTTTTCGATGATCCGGCGGTTCGCGCCGCTGCGTTTTGAACAGAAGTAGACCAACGATCGGCGTTCGCCGGACAGCACAGGCTTCACCTCGTGCCGGAGCTTACATGTGGTGACAAGCACGGCGCCAAATGGCGGTCGGAATACCTGGTGTTCGTACCCGCTTGGATATACCACGAACTCACCTCCCTCGAAGTCCCTCGCCAGCTGCACAATGACCGCGTACTCGAAATCCGGATCGCTCGCAGCATCCAGATGAATGCCAACAAACGAACCAGGAGGCATCCGATGCGTTTGGCACCGGCGAATCACGTAATCCGACGTGGCTCCCAAGATCTTTCTTAGCGCGAAGCTGCGGTCTTTCCTTTCCAGCAGTTCCATGATCTGCCCTGGAGCTGCACCGCTCACATCGCTAGGAGCGCGGCCGGGCGGGTCGACCCTCACGCGTTTGACGAAAACGTTGTGCGAGTCGCCGGCATCTCCCTGCCTCACTTCTTCTTCGGGAATCTCAGTCTGCAGCTGATCGATCTTGGCCAAGTCATCTTGGGTGAATAATATCTGGGGGCCGATCACCACCGTCCCCTTCACCAACAGCTCAATGCGGTATCTTGTCAACGCTTCTTCTGAAAGCAGACGAGACTTATGATTCACTGCGCGCGCCATTCGAATTCACTCCAGGATTTCATGTTCGATGCAGGACTCCAGGTCCCGCTGCATCGGGCCAAATGCTTGCTCCCAATGCTCGCCATCGAACTCGCTTATTGTTATGCGTTCGATGGTCCTGTTATCCAGGCATCGAATATTCACGCTGAACCCGGCGGGGTTCGACCGCGGCCTATAGAATGGCTTTACGCCACAAACCCGGCAAAACGTGTGCCGAGCGATGTTCTTGTTGAACTGATACTCCGTCAGGAACTCTTCGCCGCACTCTATTCCGACCTTATTGCCAGGTACGAGCAAGTGCAGAAATCCCGACATTTGGCAGATTGAGCAATTGCATCGAACTGCAGAGAGCTCTCGCGGTGCTTGGACGTAGAACTTGACAGAACCACAATGACAACGGCCACGGTGTTCGATCTCCGAGTGATCATCTCCGTCAAGTGAGACAATTTGGAGCAGATCGCAGCACCATTGTAAGCTAAGCTGATAGGCTCGATCGAATTCATCCAAAAAGCGAGCGCTACGGTCAGGAGGGACAAGTTCGCCAATCAGCCGGCTTGTCATTTCTCCGTGATACCTCTCCGCGGGATCTTCTCCGCCGACATGGCTACGGAAGTACTCCAGGTCGTCAGGCCGCGCCTTAAAGGTTTTGACGAGAGCCGTCCATAGCGACTGGATCATGTCCGCAGCATGTAGCTCAAAAGCGACCATGTGGGCGCAACGCACTAAGGGATCTTTCGACGACAATCCGGCATAGAGAGAATGCAGATACCGCTTGGTCGCGGCGCTGTAGTTGGGTCGTATTGCTCTGCGGAGGAGTTGCGACGCATCTTTTCTAAACAGGTTTGAGTGGAAGTTCTCAGTCACGAGAATATCGGGTAGCGCCGCCTTGCCGCCCTGGAGAATTTGGCCATAACCGCCCGTCTCATCCCAGCAGATGAAATTTGCGACCACGCTGGTCAGTTCAACGTCCCTCGCAATATCCCGATTGTGCTTCATTGCATCGAAAATGAGATCCCGTTGCGACCCCGCCTGCAGGTACGGGAACGCCTGTGACATCGCCAGATATTCAGGCAGCAGGTTAGCGACCTGGTCCTCGGACATCTCCGCAGCGAACGGGTGCGGGCCGAACAGGGCTCGCGCCTGCTCAGACAAGTACTCGCAGCATATCTGCGGAGGCTGATCGGGTGTAAATCGAGATGCTCGAGATGTCATTTGATCCCTTGGCGATGAGGAGAGAACGATCGTTGACGGCGCCACTTTGTATCCGGGCCGACTATTGGCGACCGCGAGTTCGTCAGTTTCGATGGGCTTGTGATCGCGTTCACCATCCAGGCGCACTTCTTGGTGGCGACCTTCGCGGTAGCAGACAGTGCCATGCTCATTCCTGCTCACGCGCATCGAAGGGAACGCGTAGGTCAAGTGACCGGCGGCGATCAACACGGATTCCGGTTTACGAAAATCCCGGTACCGCGAATTCCCGGCACGGTCAGCATTCGCTTGCAGAGTCATGGTGAAATATTGCGCCGCGCAGGCCCTCGCGGTTGCTGCTCCTGCCAGTTGATCGAACTGCTAAGAGCTTCGTACAGCATTGCAAGGACTATCCGCATCTACCTGGCTGTGGGGCGTTCGGGGGCACGCTGTGCGAAATGCCGGCTGCCGGCCGGCACACGCTTCTCAAAAAGGGACCGCCCTAGCGCCACTAGGCTGCCTTCTTGCACGCTTAGAGCAATCACCGTGCCAACTCGTGCACTCACTCCCAGTCTGAATGCTTTGACAAAACTCTCGCGACCGACTCCTCATTGCAAATGTATTGAACCTGACACGGCCGCCAGGCAGCAGACCGCGAAAAGCCAGCCGCCACCCAGAATGGGCTCTCCAGATCAAGCGTCACGGACAAGTGCAGCAAGATCGGTTTCGAGCTTCGGCTGACGCTTGAAGATTGCGTCTATCAACGCCTGCGCCGGTTGCTCGCCGGCCTCGACCAGCGCTGCCTTCTCAGCCCGCGCAGAGGGAGCGAACACTCGCTTGACGACGGTCGGCGATCCCTTGAGGCCGCATTTGGAGACGTCTTCGATACCGGCATCGTTTGCGCTCCATTTAACGATTTGGGCACGCGCGGCACGCAAGGCATCCGACATCGCGCCGCGCCGAATCTGATTCGTTGCCTCCAGCATTGTGATCAGACACGGCAGCCTCGTGTGCAGCACCTGAACACCACCTTCGGAGCGTCGTTCCGCTTCAATTGTATGGGCGGCGAGATCTAAGGATCTGACCTTCGCAACATAGGTTAGCTGCAATACGCCCAGTCGCTTTGCGATGCCGGGCCCAACCTGCGCCGTATCGCCGTCGATGGTCTGCTTTCCCGTGAAGATGAGGTTTGTCGGGCCATATTCCTTGCCGATTTTTCGGATGGCTGTTGCAAGTGCATACGTTGTGGCCAGGGTGTCGGAGCCGGCAAAGCAGCGATCGGTGAGTAGGACGGCGCGATCGGCGCCGTAAGTCAGCGCCTTTCGCAAAGAATCTTCCGCCGATGGCGGTCCCATTGTAAGCACCGTAATTTCGCCGCCGAACCGATCGCGCAGCTCCAGCGCGGCCTCGAGGGCGAAGAGGTCATATGGGTTAATGATGGTCGGCACTCCCTGACGCATGATTGTATTGGTCACGGGGTGCACGCGGATCTGCGCCGAGTCCGGAACCTGTTTGATGCAGACGACATTGTGCACGGTGTTGCTCCAAAAGCTGCGACAGCTGCGGAGAGCACAGCAAGTGTTGTACCATCGCCCGCCCTTTTGGGATCGACTTGCCATCACAGAGGCTTAGACCGGGTGATGCGCCCCTCTAGTCTAGCCCGCTTCCCGACGAACGAATGTCAGGACTGCGACAGCGCTTTCCGCAGGGCGCGCGAGCTGAGCGAGGCCAGGATGGCTTGCGACAGATTATCGCCGCCAATCGCCAGCGGCCGCCCGACCGGTTTGACGTCCAATGAGCATTGCCGCTCACTAGGACTAGTCCGAGCTTGATCGACGGATAAGCATGAAACCGACTGTTCGCGATTGCATGGCCCGCAGGTGACGCTAAGTATGTCATTGCGAGCAAGTCCTCCGTCATCGAACCAGGTGAGCCCGCCTTTCGACAGCAGACCCGCAAGCGTGCGCGGTGACGCTCGGGGCCAAATCGCCCCGTGGGCTGACCCATTTCCTTCAGACTGCGATGAGATTGCCTATCGGAGATAGTCCTCTTATAGCTATTTGGCAGTAGCAGTTCCCACCGATGTCGTTGTTCAGAACCGCTTTATCTCGATTCCATATTTCCTCAGCGCGTAGCCAATCTGGCGCGGCGTTAGTCCGAGCAGGCGCGCTGCTTTTGCCTGCACCCAGCCAGATCTTTCCATGGCCGCAATCACCCGTTCGCGATCGGCTATCCTCGCGCCACTAACGAGAACTGTGCCGGGAGGCCCCAGTGAGCCCAGTTCGCCGCCGACAGACTGGATCGGCTGGGTCGGCTGGCTCGGCTGAGCTAGCGGAATGGTGGACTTTGCGGGGACCGATGGCATGGGTGCGGGTTGGTCTGGTCTCTCGTCCGACGTGCCTTTCCACAGCATCGCAGATAGGCACTGGCCGTGGCAGCATGCAAAGTCACTTCTCACGATCGATGATCCGGCGCACAGGGTCGCTGTACGCTCGATGCAGTTCTCGAGTTCGCGGACATTTCCCGGAAAGCCGCAGTTCATCAGTACATCGATCGCACTCGCCTCCAAGGTCAGCGTACGGCCGTTCTCGTTATTAAAATTTCTGAGGAACTCCCTGGCAAGCAGCGGAATATCACTGCGTCTTTCGCGCAGCGGTGGCAACAGTAAGGGAACTACACTGATGCGATAGTAAAGATCCGCCCGAAACTCGCTCCTTGCGACAGCCTCTTCAAGGTTCTTGTTGGTCGCAGCTATTACTCGAACATCGACTTTAACAGTCTGGTTACTGCCGACGCGCTCGAACTCCTGCTCTTGCAGAACGCGCAGCAACTTCGCCTGGAACGAAGCTGAGATCTCGCCGATCTCGTCAAGAAACAGCGTTCCTTTGTCAGCAAGTTCGAAGCGCCCCTTGCGCGAGCTGAATGCACCGGTAAAGGCGCCTTTCTCATGCCCGAATAATTCGGATTCCAGGACGGTCTCAGGAAGCGCCGCGCAATTCAGCTTAACGAACGGGCGCCTGGCGCGGGACGATGATTCGTGAATGGCCTTAGCTACGAGTTCCTTTCCGGTACCGGATTCGCCACGCAGCAGAACGGTGCTGTTAGATCTGGCTACAACCGCAATCTTCTCGAGCAGCCCGCGCAGGGCCGGACTGTCGCCAATGATCCCATGGGCGTGTCGCTTCTTGCGCTCCCGAGCGGGTTGCCTGAGCTCTAGTACTTGCTTTTGTAGCCGGTCTTTCTCCGCCATCAGCCGTTCGCGATCGCAGGCGAACAAGCGATGTAACTTCACTGTTTGTCCCACCAGGTTGGCGATCATGGCGAGCAGTCGCGCATCGTACTCGAGCCTGAGACTCGACCTATCGTCGCGGATCCGATCAACCGTCAGCGTTCCCACGACCTTCAGATCAATGCGAATCGGAACCCCAATGAACGACACTGGCATATCATCAGAGGCGCCGAGCACTTCCCGGTCGGCAGCACTGAATACCGGCTCGGCGGCCACGTTCTCGACGACAAGAGGCCTGTCCGTCGCGATGATCTGGTCGATTGCCTTCCGCGGCAGTCGCATCCGGTAACGTTCGTCGCTGCCTTCGCTCCAGCCCGCGCCCACTGTAATGTCCGGCATGCCGTCCTCATCGAACAGTGAGACAATGCCGTGTCGCATCTGCACAAAAGACTGCAGAAGACCAACAACGTTGGCCAACGTGGCTTCAAGCCGACAAGGAGCGGCGAGTATTTTCGATATTTCGAAGATGCCGGTGAGCGCGCTCTCACGCAACGGCTCCCCCGAGAGCTTACCTTCCGGCTCAGGTTGCGAGGCAGGTCTTTCACGTGAGGAAGGTATATCCAGCATGAGGCGGGCTCCGTTCTCTTGATCGTCCTCCCTGGTACCTTGTCCCGGTTGGCGAGCTTCGTTTTGCATGTCACTCTCGATCTAACGCCAAGTGTTGACGAGATGACATAGAACCGTGACACCTTTTCATGGCACGACGGTAAACTTACGGTGTGCATTCATTTCATTTTTGCGGATTGCGTGCGCGTCGTCAGCGGAGAACATAAGCACCGCTGCTGCAGCTCACGTCAGCTGCGTCGCCAAGGCCGGCCGATTCACAGATGTTGCCCACCATTGATCGGTACCTCGGCCCCCGTGACATAGCTCGCCGCATCCGAGCACAGGAAGAAGACGACCCTGGCCACTTCATCCGGGGTTCCCACTCTGCGAAGCGGGATAGTTGGCACGAGACGCGCTTCTGTGTCGGGCGATAACATGTCCGTCCTGATTTCGCCGGGCGCGATCGCATTCACGCGAATACCATGCGGCGCATAATCGTGGGCCATTTCGCGTGTGAGGCTCGCAAGCGCAGCTTTCGACGTCGCATAGGCACTGCCGGCAAACGGGTGCACTCGCGAGCCCGCAATCGAAGTCACATTCACGATCGATCCTGACGCGGCTCTTAGCTCGTCAAACAAACCCTGCGCCAACAGGATCGGGGCCACCAGATTGAGATGGAACACCTTCATCCAAGTCTCGATTGACGTCGTCAACGACGTCATCCGATCGCCAGCGGGCGTTTTCGGCGAGACACCGGCATTGTTCACTAGCGCGTGCAAAGGTGCACCGACCAAGCGTTTCTTGACCTCAGTGATCGCGCGCGGCAGCATTCGATGATTGCTGAGGTCGATCTGGACATGATCTTCGTTCCCTGCCTCCCAGGGGCATCGCTCGCCGTCGAACGGTTGACGCGCGCAAGAAATGATGCGCCAGCCCGCCTCCGAGAACAGCTTGGCGGTGGCATGACCAATTCCCCGCGATGCGCCGGTGAGCAACATCACCTTCTGTTCTCCGCCATGAACACGGGCTTTATCGGCTTGAAAGGGGCAACCCAAATTTGCTTCGGGCACCGGGCTTTTGATCAGATCGTCATTTGGCAGATCCAGACCCACGCTCGCCTCCTCTCCTGCTGCGCGACGCACGCGTAGCAGGATTTGGGCCACTGCGATGCATGTAAATCGGCTTCCGTTTTGCGTCCTAATGTCGCGCACAGCGAATGCTTGTCGGGTTCAAAACACGTTGCGTGTGCTTTGTGACAGCGATGGTGCATCAGCTACGCAATGTCGCGAGCACACTCGCCTTCGTAAAGAGACGGCTACGGGCCACACTCTCTTTCCTGATCGCAGAACCGGAAAAGTCAGCAGATGGTCAGCTCCTCGCGTCGAGGCAACGATCGATCAGGAGAGCGACCGCCGCGAGTAGCCGCCTCAACTCAAAAACTGACGTTACCAGCTTCGTACGTTAGATTCGCCGGCATTGATGCTGGACTTCATCACCGCCCTGCTCTGCTGTGTCCAGCACTGGCACATCGCCGGGCGGATTGATTCCGGATCCATGACCTGGCGTGCTGACTGTTTTTTAAACAATAGTGGAACTCGAGAGCGCCCGTCCGCACCAGCGAGTAGCGACCCAAGACGGAACTCGCCGGCCCGGAGACGCTTTCGATGTGTTCGTCCGCGATCGACCACCGATTAGCTTCGACTTGAGGCTCCCGAGGCAAAGACGAAGACGTGTTACACCTGTCTCCCGGGGCGGCAGCACGTTAAGGTCATTGTTCGACGTCGAGCTTCGGCGGAAGACATTCGGACCCCGTGTCGCTCTGTTCTTCGGTGGAAGTTCGCGACGGAGCATCACATTGGGCAGACAATTGCCGCCCCGAAAAGATCTGCCAATACTGCTGGATGCAAAAAGAGGCAATCAGATCGATTAGACGGGCTACGAATTTCATGAGGCCACGAGCTCTTGCGAGGATTCTTCAATCAGGATCAAGCGGCTTGGATCGTTCAAATCGAATTCTATAACGCGTGGGGCAGAGAGACGCGCATAGCGTGTGAAGGCGCTCGTCGGGGGAAAACGGATCACGGTATCGCAGCGCGCAAGGAGATACATATCAATGAGGGCGGAAAAGCCGCCCTCGACTCCGAGCGCGGCGTTGTGCAATGGGCCGGCCTGAGGTGCCTGGAAGCGTTTTGGGATCGTGAAAACATCAGGAAATATAGTCGAGACCTTCTCAACGACGATTGCGCTGTCCGTGCACAGGAACGCCTTCACGGGTTTTGCGTGGGGTAACCCCCTAGCCTTATCAATGGCATTACAGACCTGCCGCAAGGCGCGCTCCGGGTCAGCCCAGTAAGGGGCATGCCCCATAATATCCTCGCCGTTGCCATGCCGGACATGGATGCCGATTACGCTGTACGATTCAAAGTGCTCGCGGTAGATAGCATCGATCCGAGCCTGAATGTCAGGTCGTGGCTTGATGCTGCGAAAGATTTCTCGTTCGGCCTCCTGATCGCAGCGCCACATCAGGCAGGCGTCACATACAACCGTGTTAGCGTCACTATCTTTCTGACTTTGGAATAGTTGATCGAGTTCGTCGCGTTCCCGAAAAATCTGCTCGTCCGGGCGATAGACGCAATCGATCGATGGTTTATTCCACCATGCCGGGAAGAATGGTCCCGGAAATAAACACTTATTGATCTCGTCGTCGCAAATCACCCGCACGCCAGCAATGCCTTGAACGGGTTCGAAGAAGACTGGAAAGGCATTCGTGAATGGCTCATCGAGGTAACAAGATCCCCTCCAATCAATGGCTAGCGTCCGTCCTGTCTGCTTTGCAAAACGCCAGGCTGCCGCCAGTGACCACAGGCAATCGCCAAACCCCGTACGCCGCCGGGAAACTACGAATCGTTCATTCCTCAAACCGCTAAGCATCTGCATTGCCTGTTCCAGGCCTCCTGTTTGGATAGAAGACGTCACTGCAGACGTCTCACTCATCTCGTCCGACGCCATGGCCTGAAATCGAGGTGCCGGCGAGCTACGTCGGTAGAACTTCATATCAGCGATATCCCTGGTGCGCCGCATTCTTTCAAGTTTGCGTTTCTTCAGCGGCGTAGCGTCGACGTACCGATCTCAGTCGGATGCAGATGCCGCCCTGAGTGTCGGATGGCCTGGCCGCCCTCACATGCGGGCGCTAGCAGCGAACATACGATAACCCTCAAGCCATGCAGCAGCTGCTCTGGCAGGTTGAATCGCCTCAAGCTATCGCAAAAGAGCATCGCGAGATGGCATCAATTCACTTTTCGGCGTTTTTGCGGAATTTCATGTCAACGCAGCAGGCGCCGCCGAAACAGCACTGTCGACACGAAGAAGGGCAATACCGCGTACAGGCAAAGCGCACCGACATGCAGCGCAGCATCGCCAACGCCGCGCTCAAGCATCACCGGACGAATGAGGTCGACCGAATGCGCGAGCGGCAACAAGCCGGCGAAGTGCTGAAATGAGCTGGGCAGTTGGTTTATCGGAAAGACCGCGCCACAAAGAAACACCATGGGCGTAAGAATGAGCGACTGGTAAAACACGAAGTAGTCGTAAGTTGGCGCAAGAGCTATGACGACCATTGCGAGGCTAGCAAAGACAAGGCCAGTAAGGGCGACTGTTGGTATCGCACAGACAATGGACGTCCAGGATGCATAACCCAGCATGGCAGCCACAATCCCAATTGCTGTCCCGGCCAGAACGGACTTACTGGCCGCCCACACCAATTCACCTAGGACGATATCGCCAAGCGTGAGCTGCGTGAACAGGATTGCCTCCCAGGTGCGTTTGGCATCCATGCGAGCAAAGGCTGCATATAGGGTTTCAAAGGTCGCAGATGTCATGGCGCTGATCGCAACCATACCGGCTGCCAGAAAAGCGATGTACGAAGTCCCCTCAACCCGGCCTACGATGAGCCCGAGGCCAAAGCCAAGGCCAAACAGATTGGTTATGGGATCAGCCAGGTTACCGAGAAGCGATGCAAGCGCGACTTTCCTCCAGGCCAGGAAATTTCGACGCCATACCGCGATCCAGTTGTATGCGTTAGCGGGCATTACCGCGGCATAACCTTCACCCATCGCTCATTTCTCCATCTCTCGCCCGGTCAAACGCAAAAACACGTCCTCGAGATTGGGCGGGCGCTGCAGAACGCGAAGGTTGGCTCGCCCGCGCAGGTGCACGCGTACCTGCTCGGGGTGTGGCGCATAACAAAAAAGCGTTTCTCCACTCACTTCGATGCGCCGCGCATAAGGCCTGATCAGCTCACGGAGCTGAAGTGGATCACCGCCATAAATTTCGATGACGTTGCAGCCGATATGCTCGTCGATCAACGCGTCGGGCCTGCCTTCGGCGATCTTGCATCCACCCTCAAGCACGCACAGCCGGTCGCACAGGCGCTCGGCCTCTTCCATGAAGTGAGTGGTCAAGAGGATCGTCTTGCCACGCGCAAGCAGAACTCGCAGGCGTTCCCAAATCAGGTGACGTGCATGCGGATCCAGACCAGTCGTCGGCTCGTCCATGACGAGTAGATGTGGATCATTAATCAGGGCACGCGCCAGGGTCAGCCGCCGCTTCATGCCACCGGACAAGTCGGAGACGCGCACGTCCGCCTTGTTTTCAAGGCGCGCAAACTCGAGCAGCGAGGGCGCGACCGCCTCGATCTCCTGAGCGCTCATGCCGAAGTAGCGACCAAACACAAGCAGATTCTCCCGCACGGTGAACTCGAGTTCAAGGTTATCGAACTGCGGCACCACGCCGATGCGCACCCGCGCCACACGAGCGCGGGACGGCACAGGCTCATTGAGGACCGTAATCTTGCCTGCGTCGGGCGCAATCATGCCGAGGAGCATACGCGCAATCGTGCTCTTACCAGCTCCATTTGGCCCAAGCAGGCCGAAGCATTCCCCGCGCGCAACCGAAAACGACAGTTCATTAACGATGACCTTGTCGCCAAATGACTTTTTCACGTCGGCAAGGTCGATCGCTACCGTGGACATGTTCATCTTAGGCTGAAAGAAGTCGTTCAGCGGACGATGGCTTCTCAACGACCGTTTTGGTCCAAAGCCGGCCGTCGCACCACACATGCTCAACACGCCCCCATTGGCAGGCGGCGGCAGCATCCGGGAAGAATCCTCGTCCGTGGAGGTTGGCGCTCGTGTTGCAGAGTAGCGGAAGTCCCGTGAGTTGCTCAAATTCGACGAGAAGCGCGGCGACCTTGTGCGGAGAGTTTCGGGAGATTGTCTGCAGCCGCGCCGTGCCGTCAAGATGGACCACAGCGGGGACCTTGTCGCGCCACTCCGCCCGGGTCTGGTGATCGAACAGCATGTAAGGATCTGGCGTACCTGGGCTGAACATTTCTGGCGCCCGATCCTCCAGACAGATGGGCGCCACCGGCCGGAAGTGCTCTCGACGCTTGATGTCGTTGAGATGATCCTTCATCGCCGGCGACGTCGGCGCTGCAAGAATGCTTCTGCCGCCCAACGCCCGCGGCCCAAGCTCGGCGCGCCCGGAAAGGAAGACGACCGGCTTGTTGTCGGCGAGAATCGCCGCAAGTTCACGCAGACTGCATGGCGCCGCCTCCCAATCCGGCGGAAGCTCGCTGTCCTGCAGGTCCGGACCACTGTAGACTGACCATTCCAATGGCCCGAAGCCATTTTGCGCCGCCATCGCCCCGCAAGCGGCGCCGATCGCCGATCCGCTGTCATTCGGGAACGGCGGCACCCAAACATCATCGAACAATCCCGTCGCACGAAGCGCGCTGTTCCACTTGATATTGAGACCGCACCCCCCGGCGATACATAGATTTCGCGCTCCCGGAAGCGACGAGTGTCGCAGCAGAACCATCGCCATTTCCTTGACAAGAAGACGCTCCACGAACACATGAAAGGACGCAAGGACGTCCTCCGCTCGCTTGTCCGTCAGGCGTAGCGCGCTTGCCTCGAAGAAGTCGTGCAGTGCCGCAAGAGAGGATTCCGCATTGTTGATATCAGCGCGGTAGCGACGAGCCTGCTCGGTGTCAGCGGCGAAGCGCTTTTCATAGAGCTCCTGAAACACCGCCACGATGCTTTCGTCGACAGAGCCAAGCGCGATGTAAGCCATCAGCTTGCCGGCTATGCCCAAATCCCAACTCGAGCGGTTCGGTTGCCTGTAAGGGCCGAAGTGAAGGCCCGCGGCGGCGTAGGCATGGCCGATCATCGGAAATAGGGATGCAATGAGCCGCGCCCCCCGAGGTTCGACATAGTAAAGACGTGGAAAGATGCAGCCATCCCATACCAGACAGAGTGCGGGTTTTCCCGCGCTGGCAAAGGGACTGGTGCTATACGCTGACGCGACGTGACCCGTGACGTGCGGGTAGCTCTTATATGAAAAGACCTTGCCTCCGAGGATCAGGCCAAAGCCGTCGACGGAATCAAGAAGGCCCTCAGCATGGCGCTCGACATATGGCGCCCCTTTCAGCGCGATCGGCACAGCGCCACTTAGGACCTGGAACTGCGACTCAATTTCGCCATCCCAGCCGTCGATGACGAACTGATCGATATCCCGCGGATCCAGTCCATGCTCCGCCAAGGCGAGCACGACTGCATCGAGATTCTCGACGGATTGGTAGCGTGGACCGTTGCCGCACTTTTCTTGCTCGGTGCAAAAGACAAGCCGCCCGTCCTCGACGACGGCAATCGCCCCGTCATGTGTCAACTTGATACCGCAGATGCGCATACTATCCCCTGGTCTAGTGACCGACGTTTGATTGTTCTGACGAGTGACCCGGCTTTCGGAATCGAACGATCAAGCAGTCTTCGTTGACCGATTCGGTGTGGCAGTGCAGTCGCTCGACCTCCGATAGGCTCTCGGTGAAGAGCGCGATCACCGTTTCGGCACCAGCAGCATGACCCCACCGTTGACATGTGGCATCACGTGCGGACCCGAAAATCAGAGCTCCATTTGGAGCGAGCATACTCACCAGGTTGCGGATAGCCGCATGCATCTCGATAACGTCCTTGAGGTAGTAAAGAACCTCGGCCACCACGATCAAATCGAACTGCTCAGTGGTTGAGAACCTCTGAATGTCGCAGACTACCCACGTGATATTTGGCCGCTTCGAAGTCCGTCGTCGCGCTCGCTCGATGGCCTGCGGCATGACGTCGACCACGGTAAGTCGCTCGCATAGCGGCGCCAGCATGTCGGTGAATGCGCCGGCTGCACATCCAACTTCGAGGGCACGCGCAACATTTCCATTGCAACGCGACATCCGAAGCATTTGTGCGTATCGCGCCTGCTCGAAAGAACTACTGTCGAGGCGCCATGGGTCGTCGACAGCCAACTCTCGCTCTAATAGCTGGTGACTTGCGTCCGAAATCATGAGCCAATCGCCTACTTGCAGGCCGTCGAACGATCGTGAGCGCAAACACTCTTCGTTGCCGTCAGGGTCGATTCACCGGACGAAAACCCCGCCTTGCGAATTGTTCCAGACATTGCCCATTTACTCGCAGCACTTCGTCCAGCGTTCGGGTGCAGGATGACAGACTGCTTTTCCCCTTCGGCCGGCACATTGGTGACCTTGCGCGATAGCCAATCGCTGTTGCTCAATGTACAAAGCGCATAGGCCTTCAATGGAAGTAAGAGAAAGATATTGATCGGTGTGTGGAGCGAGAAGCCGAGAAAGCGCAATTCGCGCGCACGAAGGGCTGCCACACTGCACCGGACCATTGTCATTGCTGCAATCGTCAATCCCGTCCACCAGGGCACAGAACCGACGATCAGGAGCTGTGCAATCGCCGCCAGTGATGACAGGGCAAGAAGCAACGGGCCGAGATTTTGCCCGATAACGTCTAGCGTCAGATAGCCATCGAGCTCTGGCAGCAGGCGAAATGCAAGGAACGTGTCCCGGAAGGTACTGCGCGCCCAGCGCAGTTGCTGACGTAGATATGGCCCTAGGCGGTCCGGGACGACTGTTGCTGCGATCGCGTCCGAGACGTATTCGGTTCGAAATCCCGCCTTGAGCATGAGGATCGTTAGATGGCGATCCTCGCCGAAATCGCTCGGCTTCCCACGAAAGAATTGCGCTTCGTATTGATCAAGAAGCAAGGCGAGTGCGGAGCGACGATACATGGCACATGGGCCGCAGCAGCACATGACGGCACCGAAACGCGCCTGCGCCGCGCGCTCCTCGTTACATGCCAACCAGTATTCCATATCGATCAGCCTGGTCAGCCAGGTTTGGCTGCGGTTGCTCGCTACCAACTGCCCCATGGCCGCACCAATCTGCGGGTCGCGCATCTTCAATACAAGCTTCGTGACGACGTCGGCGGTAAGTATCGTATCCGAGTCTACGTTGAGGACCAGGTCACCGGATGAGCTGCGTATAGCGGCGATCTGCGCCTTGCGTTTTCCAACGTTATTTGCCAGCAAGATGATGCTGAACCTCGGATCGTTCGCATAGATTTTGTGTACAGGCGCGACAAGGTCGCGATTTGCAGATCCGTCGTCGACCACATAGACCTGTAGCTTTCCGGTGTAGTCTTGACTCGCAAGCGACTCCAGACATTGGGCAAGCGTGATTGGATCCTCGTTGAAGCACGGTACGATGACGTCTACACTGGGAAGGACCGACTCCGATCGTCCCAGGTTGTTCTGCAGCGTTGGGTTCGTGGCCGGTTGGGCATAAAGCGCTTGCGCGCTCTTGTAGATCGTCGAGAGCAGCGCATAAGACGAAACAGCGACGGCACTGGTTGTAGCGATCAGGTCCATAGGGTGTCGGTTTTTTTCAGTGAAGTTGAGGGAGTGGACGGATTACAAACCCGCGCCGTTGTAGTGCCGGGATCAGATGTGACAGCGCCATCGTGGTCTGATCACGCAGCGTGGCAGCAGTGCAAAGTCGCTCCTCATCAGGCGGATATCCATCGTGCAGGAGCACAATTGCTCCCGGGCGAACGCTCGCCAGTACTGAATTCACAATTCGATCAACCCCGGGGCGTGACCAATCTCTGGGATCGACCGACCAGTGCACAGCTGTGAGACCAGCGCTCGCTGACGCAGAGAGCACCTCTTGTGTCCACATGCCGTAAGGTGCCCGCATGTGTCTGGGCGAGGCCTGTGGGCACGCCGAACGGATCGCCGCGCTCGCAGTCAGCACTTCATCGCGCACCTCCGCTGGTCCGCATCTGGACAGATCCGGATGGGTCATCGTGTGGTTCGCAACCTCGTGCCCTTCCGCGATCATTCGCCGAATGAGTTCAGGTTGTTCGGCCGCGTATGTGCCGATCACGAAGAATGTCGCCGGAGCTTGAAATTTCGCCAGGACATCGAGCACCTCTGGCGTGCAAAATGGATTTGGCCCATCATCAAAGGTTAAATAGACGGGGCGACTTCCGGTCACGTCAGCATAGTCGCAACGGACAGCGGATAAGGGGAAACTCTCTTTCACAACTCAGGCCCGTTCCGATCGATGATCGTCCCGGCCGGCCACTCGCTTATCGAGCGTCCAATCGGGAAAACCACCACGATCACGTCTTCGATCCGGATCGGCGACAGATTGGGATAGACGTCCGGATGCGTGGAGCGGACGCGAATGCCAGACATGAGGGTGGCGAGCCCCTGCCTTGCGACCAGTCGGGTCATATGTTTCGCAAGCGCAGGCCGAACCGTACCAAAACCGAATGGAACCCCAAGCTCGTGCAGTATCGGATACGTCACGCGCATTGCGTGGCTGATTCCCAGTCCTTCGAGGTCCGGGCGCACCGCATACAAGCCGAGCTCGGCAACGAGTAGATCGACCCCACAAATCTTGATGAAACGGCGTAGTAGCCCGACATGAGCAGCTACCCCGCGCGCGTCATAACCGATAATGCGGACCTCGGGCCTTGCCCCGGCCCAACTTCGGTTGCCTTCAAATGGTTGCGCATTGAACGCACCGGTCGGCCCGTAACTGTTGCGGAAGAACTCGGCGAGTTCGGCATGATCGGTGAGCTGCAATTCGCTTTCCCACCGACGGCTCCACTGCACTTGAGAGCGTGCAGAAGGAGCTTCCGTCCGTGATACGGCAATGTTCATGGCGGGCTTCTTTGCGCCAGTGGAATTATGAGCGGAGATGGTCACGTGAACTCCCTAATCGCCGAACCGCTGATCAACACTCAAATGCGCTGCCATGACCGGCCCGGAGCGCGGCACTCCTCGACTGCACCGCGCCGAGCGCCTTCGCTCGCGACGAAGCGATCTCATCGTTCGGACTTGTCATTCGGCCAATGCTCCGCGCGAGATATCCCAGAAGATGCCCACGAGGCGATTGGACTAGCCATACTCTGTCTGCCCCACGGCGCTTTTCCGCCTCGGCTCGCATCGCTGTCGACGTTTGGATGTCTGAGAGCAGGCCTTCGATCCGCGGGGCCTCATCGAGGGCGCATCCGAGTGGCATCAAATCAAGCTGGTTCTCATGCATCTTCGACACGCCCTGAAATGCGGTGGACAGGCCAGCTATTTGGGAGCCGCCTGAATTACTTGGCATCCGCAATCCGCGCCTGCCGCTCTTTCGGGACACTAGAATGCGGCTGAACGCGCTCTCAAGTGTACGCGGGTAAACCTCCAATATGGAAACGGATGGAACGCGCATACCAAGGTTTACCGAGATCGGCCTGACATCTCCAGCGAGCGAGCTTCGCACGGAGAAGAAGCGACGCGGCTCGCACCGGCCGACCATAGCCATCCTCGAGACGAATGCGCCCGCTGCTCGCACGTCCAGGACTTTTTCTCTGAGCCGGCGTGAATGAGCAGCAGCCATCATGGTATGCCCGATTACTTTTCCAAACTGATGTTTGCTATTCAACATCCCCCAGTTTGGTAAAATCGATTGTTCCGATGGAACACATCCACACGATGGATAGACTCAGAACATGCGGTTCAAGGGACTCGATCTAAACCTTCTCGTTGCGCTCGATGCTCTGATGACGGAGCGAAACCTCACAGCGGCGGCGCGCAAAATTCACCTAAGCCAGCCCGCTATGAGCGCTGCGATCGCGCGGCTGCGCACCTATTTCCGTGATGAACTATTTACCATGAGAGGTCGCGAGCTTGTCCCGACACCTGGCGCGGAGGCGCTTGCAGGTCCGGTTCGCGAGGCCCTACTGCACATCCAACTCTCGATCATATCGCGAGACGCGTTTGACCCGACTCAGTCGAGCCGACGCTTCAGGTTCATTCTCTCCGATTTCATGACGATCGTCTTTCTTCGCAAAATTGTGGACCGTATCGCAAAGGAAGCTCCGGCGGTGCGCTTCGAATTGCTGCCATTTTCCGATGAACCCGATGAGCTGCTCCGCCGGGGCGAGGTCGACTTTCTCATTCTGCCGGAACTGTTCATGTCGAGCGCGCATCCTAAGGCCACACTGTTCGACGAGACCCTCGTATGCGTGGGATGCCGCGCGAACAAGCAGCTGTCCCGGCAGCTTACGTTCGAGAAATACATTTCGATGGGACACGTTACGGCGAAGTTCGGACGCGCGCTCAGACCAAACCTCGAAGAATGGTTTTTGCTTGAGCACGGCGTCAAGAGACGCATTGAGATCGTTGTGCAGGGGTTTAGCCTGATTCCGCCCATATTGTTGGACACGGGCCGTATCGGCACAATGCCCTTACGACTGGCCAAACACTTCGAAAAGCGAATGCCACTGCGGATCGTCGAACCACCGCTCCCCCTACCCACGTTCACCGAGGCTGTGCAGTGGCCTGCGTTCCACAATACCGACCCGGCGAGCATTTGGATGCGGCGGATATTGCTGGAGGAAGCATCCAACATGGGATCTATGCATCAGGAGCCTCCAACTCGCAGGCGCTGCTAGGCTCGACATAGGCTGTTCAATAATTCGCTGATTGGATCGCTCCGTTCCACTTTCCGGATACGCTAACGATCCTTCGACGTGCTCGGACGATTTCGTCACTTCAACGTCTCTGGCGCGAAGCTGCCAGAGACGGCGATCGGCTGCGAAGACTTGGCCCGTGGTGAGCCTGCTGGCCTCGCAGGAGAGGTTTGATGAGCTTGCACTGCAAACAGGCGACGCCGGCACTATCGGCAGAACACGCCCTCCTCCAGTACACTAATGTTTGGCTTGCCCGATAAAATCGCTTGAACCGCACACTGCGTCAGGTTGTAGGTTCGCCGCCGTGGCTAACGCTGCGTTACGCGGCCGTCGACTGCGCACTTTGGCGAACTCACCGCACTGGCCGGACACTAGGTTCATCTGCCATTAACCATTTGACCGGGTCCTGTTGCGTGGCTCGCCGGAAGCGGCGAGACCGACCAACTTCGGGATTCCTGAACGGTTTGCGGCGGCTGCTGGCCGGCCTACTGCCTAGCTCTCCATCGTTGCGGTCATTTCACGAGCGTCTTTTTGCGATCGTAGGATGGAACGATGTCCATTCGCGCGGGCAAATAGGACCTCTCAAGACGGGCCGTCATTGCTCGCGGTGTGCGCCGCAATTACGTTCACGCCGGATAACAAGACATGCGTTTCAAAGGTCTGGATCTAAATCTTCTCGTCGCGCTGGATGCTCTAATGACCGAGCGCAACCTCAGCGCAGCGGCACGCAAGATTAACCTTAGTCAGCCTGCCATGAGCGCAGCCGTTGCCCGACTTCGTTCATACTTCCGCGATGAGCTATTTGGAATGAGGGGTCGGGAACTTGTCCCGACCTCACGCGCGGAAGGACTTGCAGCCCCTGTGCGGGAGGCTCTAACGCACATTGAGCTCTCAATTATCGCGCGGGACGTGTTCGACCCAGCTCGATTGAACCGGCGGTTCAGGATCGGGCTTTCTGATTTTATAACAGTCGTATTCTTTCGAAATGTCGTGGAGCGCGTCGCGCGCGAAGCACCCGCCGTCAGCTTCGAACTGGTGGCGCCCACTGGTGAGCACGATGAACTTCTCCGCCGCTGTGAAGTCGATTTTGTTATCTTGCCGGAATTATTCATGTCTAGCGCGCACCCCAGAGCAGCCCTATTCGAGGAGAGGCTCGTCTGCGTAGGTTGCCGCACCAATAGCAAACTGCTGCGGCGTCTTACATTCGACCGCTATATGTCGATGCGCCACGTGGCGGTTAAGATCGACGGTGCGCGCAAGACGCCGGTCGATGAATCCTTTTTACTCGATCTCGGCCTCAATCGGCGCATCGACATTCTTGTGCAGAGCTTCAGCATGATCCCGCCCCTGCTGGTAGGCACGAACCGCATAGGGACGATGCCATTAGGACTCGTAAAGCATTTCCAAAGAACGATGCCCCTTTGCATTGCGGAGCTCCCGCAGCCATTCCCCGCCTTCACTGAGGCGGTCCAATGGCCCGTGCTTCACCATAGCGACCCGGAAAGCGTGTGGATGCGAGAGATATTGTTGCAGGAGGCTACCCGCATGTCGACTGGAGAAGAGCCCTCCATCATCTGCGCTTCGGAAGGAGCAGATGCTGCCGGAGGTTTCGCATGATCTGCCTCGCCGTTTGTTCGTGAGGACGTTCGCAAGGTCTGCGACCTTCATATCCCAACGAATGTCTCAGATCAGACAATTTAGGCTCGCCTCGCTCGAATTCATGATCGCTCCATAAAGATTGTCGCAGCGGACGCCTAGCATGATGAGTTCTGTAGGTCTTTCGCACGTTGGCAATCGGCTCAACGCGCGAGGGGCGGCTCGGACTATTGGCTTGCTTAGAGAGAAGACGTACGTGGCACCGGGCCGCCGGCCGCACCCGCCCCGACACAGCAGAAAGGGCCATGGGCTGCTCTCGTCAACTCTCCGAATCGGTAGGGGCTCCGATGAGCGGAGACGCTTCGGCCTCCTCGCAGTCGTACCATCACGCACCGTGAGCGTGCCGGTCATCGTTCATGCACATGGCCGCGATCACTCCCGCTGTCGAAGCAGGGATCGCGCTCGCGTGTTGCCCTGTCGCATCACCTGTGAGCACATCGCATCTTCGTCGCTCGCCGCCGCGGGTCTGACTTCTTTTGGCCCTATCGCAGCCAAACGTCTTGACGACGTGCGCTGCAACGACAATGACAAGCAAAGGAGCTGAACGTTGGAGCAATGCAGCGGCGTGTTCGACCCGGAAGAGCTTTCCATCCTGGGAAGGCTTTATGATAGTGCGGTCACCGCGCTACCCCCGTCCATGCAAAGTCCGGAAAATCGCACAGCAATCGCCAAGCTCATCCTGGAGCGTACAGCGGCTGGCCAGACTCAACTGGCATGCTTGACGAACTTGTTGATCACCGTTTCCCCCCAGGGTTGATCCCACGCCATTCTGAGGATAGTCACCACTCTCGCGCTGGAATGAAAGACGATCCAGCGAGAGCTTTGAAATTACTTGAATCACACGTGACGTCAGGTTGTAGGCTTTGAAATTGAGCAACATGAGCAAAGCTACACCACGAAGGCGTCGATGGCGCATTGGCGAACTTGCAGAGGCGACCGGAGTAACGGTACGCACGCTGCATCATTATGAACACACTGGGCTCCTAGCAGCTTCAGAGCGTACCGACGGCGGCCACCGGATGTACGACCGCGAAAGCATGCAACGGGTTCACCAGATTCGGGCGTTACGTGAGCTTGGCTTCTCCCTTATTGAGATCCGTAAAGCTATGGAGGGCACGACCTCACTCCCCGATCTTCTGCGCAAGCATCTACAGCGGATAGAACTTCAAGTCGCTCGAGCAACTCTGTTGCGAGATCGCTTGCGCAACATGACCATCGACAGTGAACTCCAGGTAAGTGTGGATGAGCTGCCTGCCACCCTCAATGCCATGTCGCGGGTCGAGACGCCCAGTCAGACGTCCCGATGCACCTGCAAGTTAGCTGCCGATCGCGAGGAGCGGTGGCGGCGGATCCGCGACGACTTGCGTGATTGTATGGATCGGGGCGAGCATCCTTGCGGGGAGCGGGCCAAGGCTGTCGCAGTTGCAGCACGCTTGCTGATCAGCGAAATCGCCGGCGCCGATACGCGCGTTTCGATGATCCTGAAGGTCCTTGCACGATTAAGCGCCCCCCGTAGCCTAGCTGGTTGGGATCCCTGCCTCATGCAATATCTCGATCTCGCCCTTGGCGGTTTGGAGGATCAGCCGTACTAATATCTGATGGCCGGCTCCGCACGGCCTTGGCGATCGGCCCTGGCAATCTGAAAACGCGATGACACTTGGTAGGTCGGCGGCTCTGATGCGGGCCGAAAGTTTTATAGGTTCAAGCGGACAATCGTCATGACCTCGTCGATCGTGCTCCCTGACGCACTGATCGAGGCTCCCTTCGAAAACGGCCTTGAACCGCACGTAACGTCAAATTGTAGGTTCTATCGTGGCCGCACTCTGGCCGACCGAACGCAAGCTTCGCCTTGCAAACAGCCTTAACGTGCAGGCGCGCCTGATCGCAGCTGCCGGCAGTTCACTTCAGGTAAGCACTGGGAACTCTGCAATGTTGAATAGATGTTGTGCTTCTGCTGCGAGTGCAGCGCTTCTCTTCTGCGCTCTCGCCTCGGTTGCGCGCGGCGCAGAGGTCAATATTGCCGTGGCTGGCCCAATGAGCGGAAGCAGCGCTGCGATCGGCGCGCAAATGCGCGATGGTGCAGCTGCGGCGGTCGAGGCACTGAACGCTTCTGGCCTACTTCTCGATACCAAGGTGATCTTGAGTGTCGCCGACGACGCTTGCGATCCGAAGCAAGCTGTCGCAGTCGCCAATAAACTCGCAACAGAGCGGGTCAGGTTGGTCGTTGGCCATTTCTGTTCGTCTTCGTCGATCCCGGCCTCCGAGATTTACGCCGAAGCAGGCATCATCCAGGTGTCACCCGGCTCGACAAATCCTCAGCTAACAGAACGCGGCCTTGCAAGTGTCTTTCGGATCTGCGGCCGCGACGACCAACAGGGCATCGTTGCCGCCGAGTACATTCACCGGAACTACCCTAACGACAAGATAGCAGTGCTCGACGACAAAAGCACCGCAGGCAAAGGTATCGCCGACGTGGTCGAAGCACAGCTTCGACAATTCGGCGAACAAGTCATTCGGCAGAGCTATGTAGCCGGTGAAAAGGATTACAGGGCGCTGGTCTCAAGAATGAAGAAGGATCGGGTGCGCGTCGCCTATATCGGCGGCTATCATACCGAAATCGGATTGTTTGTACGCCAGGCGTCAGAAGCAAGAGCGGCGCTCATCGTCATGGCGAACGATCCGTTGATGACCTCTGAGTTCTGGGCCATTACTGGTAGCGCTGGAACTGGCACGTTGTTCACCTTCATGCCGGACCCGGCCGCGAATGCCAATGCGGCCGGCGTGGTGGCCGAACTCAAGGCATCCAACCTGTCTGCCGAAGGCTATACGCTTTACGCCTATGCAGCCGTGCAAGCATGGGCAGAGGCGGTGAACCGGACCGGCTCTTTCAATGCTGCACGCGTGGCCAACGCACTTCGTTCACGGCCGATCGATACAGTCATTGGGCCAGTCCGGTTCGATGCAAAGGGAGACAATGCGGCTCCTGGTTTTCTGGTTTACCGCTGGCGAGACGGCCGCGTTGAAACTGTCGAGCAGAACTGACGGGCATCAACGCCGTCTCCCCCAAAAGCCAAAGTGACAAGGATTATGAGATGCACTCAGGTGGTAGGAACAGCGATACTCGCAAGCTCCCTTATACTCGCAGCCTTCGGAGCGTTTCTCGCGTTCGTTGTAGCGCTCGCCGAGCTACCGGATGTCGACCTGACGGAGACGCTACGTCCAATGATAGACAAATAGTAGCCGTGCCGAGCTGATCTGGCTCGCAGGCACAGGACCTCTGAACTGGCTAACGATGCTTCTGCTCGAGCAGATGCTCGCCGTTCAGGCGCTTCGCCGATGTCGATCAAGGGTGCGGCCGACCGCATTACGCATTCTCGTGCCCCACTCACATGCTGCAAGCCCAGATCCATGCACCCAAAAAAGAAACGGCGTAAGCCGATCAAATGACGAGCGAGACCTCTTTGAGCGCACCCAGGACTCGCCATCTGACCCATAATCGGAGATTGAACGAGTGAAGAGTGGCCTTGCTTCAAGACTAAGGTGCGGCATTTTCGACCATTTGGATGACGACGGCCAAGATGCCGCACGACAATATGAAGATCGTCTCAAGCTGATCGAGGTCTGCGACTCGCTCGGCTTCTACGCTTATCACCTGGCCGAACATCACTGCACGCCTCATGGCAGAGGGCCCTCGCCGAACCTGTTTCTATCAAGTGTCGCGCAGCGCACCCGGCGGTTGCGCTTCGGTCCGCTCGTCCTGTTGCTCAACCTTTATCATCCATTGCGCGCATTCGAAGAGATCTGCATGCTTGACCAATTGAGCGGCGGCAGGCTCGAGGTCGGGATAGGCCGCGGCTCCCAGCCGATTGAATGGGGTTATTTCGGCATCAGTGCCGACGCTGCACCAAGCCGTTATACGGAAGCCAGTGAAATCCTGAATATTGCGCTGAAGGGACATACGCTATCTTATCAGGGACACCACTTCGAGCTGAGCGAAATACCTTTGACGTTGAAACCTCATCAACGTCCATATCCGCCAACCTGGATCGCGAGCAACCGGGCTGAGTCAGCGCAGTGGGCCGCTGCAAATGGCGCTAATCTGGCGTGCATAGGCCCCGCCTGTGTTGTCCGGAACGTTACGGACGCCTACCGCTCCCATCGATCCCACAACACAGCCGCACACGGCCGCAAACCATTACTCGGGCTGGCCCGCATGGTCGTGATTGCGAAGTCTGATCGGGACGCTCATGTGGCGGCCGAAACTGCGTATCGGCGATGGCTGGAGAGCTTTAAGTTCCTCTACGAGCTTAACGCCATTCCGACACCGCCCGCCCTTCCGCTGACCTTCGATGCAGCACTTGAGAGCGAATTGTGTGTCGTTGGAACGCCAGCTTCCGTCCGACAGCTCCTTCTCGAGCAGATGGAAGTGGCAGGGGCCAACTACTTGCTTTGCCAGCTTGCATTCGGAAACCTTCCGCTGGACATTTCCCTGGGCACGGCAGCCGCGATCAAAGCTGAAATTCTCGATAGCTTTGGCGGATAATGTCTGCGTTGGGGGATCGTATGCTTGGCAGTAGACCGACGCACTGACTCCGAAGCTGGCTGCGGTTGGTTTGTCGTTTGCCCTGGGCGCAGGGGCGATGGTCGGCCTCAATGGCGGCGATCAAGCCGTTGAGCTGCGCTTTTTCCTACTCGCCCCATGCAACTCTGCTTTCGAAGGGAATTCTTCGTTGTGAGCGCGCTTTACGCAATGAGGTTGGTGGGCATGGGCAGAACTGGTGGCGGTACCGTCTACGTCGGCAACGGCACGATTGTCGGGGTCGGCGCTGGAAATCTTCGCTGTCGCGGCACCTACATCGAGCAAGGCGGCCGGATAAAAGGGACTGTCAACCTCTATGCGCCAACCGGTGTCACCGGCGCTCAAGTACCGGCAGACAGCAGATGGAGCCTGACGCTCGATTGGCCTGCCAACTTCTCAGATGGGAAGCCACAGGCGCTCATGGTTGAGGGTCGTCAGGTACACATTGTTATGGAGAAAATCGACGATATCTAACCGCCAGGCGCTCCTATTGGGAGGCGCGCTTTGGATTAGGGAGTGTTTGTGAACGGCTTTATCAACTCATCCGCAGCCGAACGCTCTTCGTTCGCTTCGATCTCGCGGGCGTTTCAATGAAGGGGCCGCGATTGCTCAGGGTCATCCTGCATCTGCGGGAGGCCGGAGCTGGTGGATATTCGGCTGTCGAGATTCCATCTCTTCGGCTTATGAGGATCGAGGAGTTCTTCTGGCACCTTCGTGACATCTGGGGTTCAATTTAGAGGTATTCGCCAACGCTCGCTGCTGCGATCTTTCTGTCGTCTCAATCATGGCCGGTCATCAACGAAGCAGCAGGCTCGCCTAATATGCCCGTAAGCTCACTGCACCATGTCGGCAGGAAACTGACCGGCTTTCGATGTAAGAGATGAGATTACGCGCGCGATCCACGAACTGGATGCATCCCATCAACACTTTCGATTTTACCAATTTCAGCCAAATACCCATAAGTCGATCGCCGGTTTCCGGAAAGCACATTTCACGAATGTCGTGTGAGCAATGAGCCCATTTTGCTTTCAGCATGGTCGCAGGGCGACTAAAGGTTCTCGTGGCTGCATCGCCAGCGACAGCCATCGATGTTTGGAATTGACGCACGGGCAGCGCAAATGCGGTCGGGTGGCTAATCGCAATGTCTGGCGCGTAATCTATCGCGCTGGCGCCTCCCCCTTTGCGATACTAAGGGCGTCCAAGAAGATCGACTCTCACGCACAATGCTTGGCCAGGGTAAATGCGTGCGCTGCATAGAATTAAGGGCGGCGAACTGCTCTTTACACCAGTGCGGGGTGGACTTTTTGCCCTGACGAGGCGGGCAGCGCCGACAATCCGACGCTGCCGTGGCCTTCAAACAAAGCAGTGCGGTCAGCTGTCTGACCGCGCATCGCCTGTCAACGGATGCAGAGAGTCACCGCAGACGTATGTAGCGGATTTTATTTCTGGGTTGCCTGGCATGGGCTGGGCCATCGCGCGCGCCCCCGCCGGCAGCGCGATCTCGCGCAGGTATGCTAAGGTGGCCAGTCTGGACCAGGTGACGGCGGGCCTTCAGCAACAGCTTCGTCCAGCGCCAAGCGCTCTTTATGGCACTCTGCCTGGCGAGGCCTGCGGTTACGTCTGGATCGCTATGTCAAGCGAAGAGCAATCGCGCAGCAGTTCGGGCCGGACTTCTCCACTCGCGGTCATCAGCGATGTCCACGCTGGCTGGAGTCACTGCCACTGTCGGACGCGCTGGACCAGCTCAACGGCCGAATCAAATGCCTGTTCGCGTTCTCTAGTCGATCGCCTTTGCGGTCCTTTCGCGGCACTTGCCTGCCAGCCACTTCCTTCGGCGACCGTGCGTGCACACCTTGCCTTGTGCAGCAGCCATGCGTTCTGTCGGCGCGTCTGCCGTCTTGCCAAGGGGAAAGCACGACCCAAGCGTTACGCAGCCCGGTTTCTGGATTTAACTACTTTGGAGAAATACCGTGGAACTTGACCCTTCCAATTCACGCATACAGAACCTCGAGGATCGCATCGACCTGCAACTCGACATAGTGGCCGCACTCATGCGCGAAGAAGGCAACGAGCTCGAAGCGATCCGACTGCTCAATGCACTCATAAGCCAAATGATTACGGCGGAGCTGGAGCTCGGTCAGCATGGCGATACGAGAACCGGCGACGGACGAATGCGACTATCGCGAGAGCCTGGTGTTTACTACCCCGAGAACCTTCAGGTTTTGGGGCGCCTTTTTGATCAGACTGTGGCGGCGTTACCGGCAGCGCTACGAACTTCCGCCAATCGAATGACGATCGCCAAGCTCATTCTTTCACGTGCAGCAGCGGACTGAGATTTCATCTGGGTTTTTCTGACGTCGACGGCGCTGACCGAACGTTTATCGCTGGGCTGACAATCGTGCCAAGGCCGCCCGCACCAGGGATCGCGGCTTATGGGCTCCCCGTCCCATAAGACCGACGCTTCCGCTGGCTTTCCATAAACGGCTCGCCACCACGCCCGAGAGCAGGCTCGGGTTACCTCGCGCCGCGGCCGCCACAATTACGTTCGATCTAGCTAGACCTTGCTGTCCCTCGACGCCTGTTGCCGGCTGCAAGGGCTGATAGCGGAGAAGCGCAACCCAACACATACGTCTGTAGACCTCTGGCGGCTATTGCCGCTTCCGATCTTTCCTTGCGCGGCCTTCCGACGCCTCGCTCCTACAAACCCGCATGAACGGCGGCCGACCTTTGAGTGGCGGATAAAGAAGACTCCGTTGTAGGAGCACCGTACTTGCCTTTGCATCTCCTTTCCCTCTCTGGGTAACTGCCCTGGAACAAAGGCGATACCGAGAGCAAAGCCATACGCAGAGTGAAGAGGACGACGATGGGCCGCGGACATGTCAGAAAGCAAACAAGTAGCGTCCGAAACACGCAACATCGCAAAGGCAGGCTTAGCGGATGTGGTGCTTCTTGCTTGCGATCAAGCACTACCAGATAAGGCAGGCACGACATGTTGGAGGGTGTGGTAACCTCCGAAAGTCAATGGACGGAACTGAGCAATCAGCCGCTCCGCACGTTCAATGCTTCCACGAGATAGCCGGATGCCCCCGACGAGACAAAGATGACAAACGCGCATGGAGGACCTGTGTAGGGCACGAGCTGACTCAGGCATCACCCCTTTGAGCAAGCGGCGCCGCTGATGAACGCCGGTGTATCCAGCCGTTCAGGCGGTACATCAATCTGGCTTGAGGCGCGTTAACTTACGGCAAACCCGATCGAAGGCCACACCATCAGCATTTGGTCACTGCCCCGGAACACTATGCTGCGAGAAACCGACCATTTAGAAGGGGCATCGCGTGTATGACGTCATTGGTATCGGAATCGGTCCATTTAATCTCAGTCTTGCAGCTCTCATAAAGCCGACTGGACTGCGGTGTCTGTTCATTGACGATAAGCCGAGTTTTGCCTGGCACGCCGGAATGGCATTTCCGAGCGCTAGGTTACAAGTGTCACATCTCAAAGACTGCGTGTCGCTCGTAGACCCAACTAGTGAGTTCTCATTCCTCAACTTTTTGCTCCAAAATGGGCGCCTCAACGCATTCGTCAATCGACGGAGCGGCGGGGTCTCTCTCAAGGAGTTTGGTCAATATTACTCTTGGGTTGCAGATCAGCTTCCGTATCTCAGCTTTGGGCAAAAGGCACTGGAAGTGCGCCCCGAAACATCGCATTTTCGCATCACAACAAGTGAGGCGGAATATCGAGCCCACCATATCGTACTGGGGCTCGGAATCCGTCCGGATGTGCCGGATTGCGTACGACCCTTATTGGGCGAACGCGTCTATCACGCGGCCGACTATCTGAATAGGACGCCTCCGGCCGCAGGGGAACGAGTGTTGCTCGTCGGAGCGGGGCAAAGCGGCAGCGAGGTGATAGAACAGCTGCTCGCGGGCCCGCCCCTGAAGCAGATACTTTGGGTTACGCCTCATGACAATCTTGAACCGATGGACGACTGCGCGTTTACCAACGAGTATTATACCCCCGCCTATTTCCGCCACTTTCAAGCTCAGGCGCTAGCACGTCGGCGCGAATGGGTGCAGGTCAATAGACTGAGCAGCGACGGCGTGTCGCTGGACCTCGCAAATCAGCTATTCAACAAGCTCTATGAACGTCGCTTCGTCGAGGGTGATAACGACGGCGTCCGCTTGATCGTCAGTGCTTGCCTCGGAGTTCTGCGCCAGAACGGAACGGGCTTCGAAGCGATCCTCAAATGTACAGAGACCGCAGCAACGCGCAAGGTGCTCGTCGACCGTGTGATCTTGGCCACCGGGTTTGTTCCCCACTCGCCGTCATTCCTCGACCCCATCATGCAGCTCGCCTGGATTGAGGATGATTTGCCCAGGATCAATGCCGACTGTTCACTGGAGACCCGAATAGCCCTGCCTGGCAAGATCTACTTCCAGAACAGAACACGCATCCAGCATGGTTTGCAGAACGCGAATCTGTCTTTGGTCGCCTATCGCAACGCAACGATTGTCAACAGCATGATAGGGAAGAAGTTCTATACCGTGGACACGGATCTATCGATGTTGTCGCGTATGGCTGAACTCGGGGAGGAGCGATGAGAAAGCTGCGCGAAAACATCGCGGCTCGCCATTTTAGGGCCTCCAAGTTCGCGCTTGAGAGTGGCGAGTCCACGTCGTTGGACTGCCATGCCGACAGCGAAATGTTGTTCGTGTTCTCCGGCACCGGCGCCGTTACCTACGGAGACGGGTCGCTCCTTACCACCCAGCTCAGCCCCGGAGACATGCTTCTGATGCCTCCATTCACTGCCCATCGTGTCAAGAACAATGGGACGACCGCCCTGGTTATGGGAAATGTCTGGTGGGAAGACCGGCAGACCATCGACGACAGAGTGAAAGGCCCCTTCAGGGCGCCGTGTACGCGCCTCGTCCTGCCAAGTTTTACGACGCCTAACGGCCGTATGCATCTTGGGCATGTGGCTGGGCCGGTCGTAGCCGCCGATATATTTACGCGGGCGCAAAGGACACTTGAGCTCGACTGTTACCAGCTTTGTGGGACGTTGGGCTTTCAGACGCACGTGGCGATCACCGCTGCGCGCGAAGGGCGAAGCTACCGGGAAACTTCGCGAGCCTACTCGGATGATTTCCTCGCGAATTACCGTCTGCTGAGGGTAGACTTCGATGTGTTCGCGACGCTCGACGAATCGCCGTTTTTCGAACGGCTCGCTCACGAGTTCTTAGCTGCTTTGGAGGCCGGAGGTCATCTTATCGAAAAAATCGGCCGGGTTCCGTATTGTGAGCACGGGCACGGATACTTGTTCGAAGCCAACGTGCGCGGCACGTGTCCGCACTGCGGCGAACGGATCAGCTCGGAATGCGAAAACTGCGCGCTGTTCGTATCGGATGAAGAGCTGATGGATCCGGTCTGCAATCACTGCAACCAGCCGGCAGCGTGGCGGCCGCTCAAGCGCATGTTCGTGCCGCTGGAGCCGCATCGCGCCGTGCTTGAGCGGTATCTGACGTCGGGGGCCTACATTGGCAAAATGCCGGATTTTGTCGCCCGGGTGTTGCAGCACAAGCTGCCGAACGTTCCGCTCGGAATTTACTCATCGGACGGGCTTGCCCTACCTCTGCGGCAGCAGGAGGACCAGAAGCTCTATTCCGCCGTCGAGCTCGTCCCCCGCTTCTTGACGGCACGGGGTATGCTTGCCTCTCGAGCGGAACTCGGCTCGGACGTGGTCGAGCTCGTGCTCTTCTTTGGCTCCGACAACGCCTATCTGCGCTGCGTCATCTTCCCAATCCTGCTTCACCTTTATGACGCCCACAGATTTCGTATTGTTGGATTTTTTGGCAACGAATTCTACCAGCTCGACGGTCGCAAGCTCTCGACCTCACGCGGACATGTCATGTACGCCGACGATCTCGTCCAGCAGGGAATTCCAGCCGATTGGCTGCGCTTATATGTCTGCCACACGCGTCCAGCGATTGCCCCGACGAGCTTTCGCTTTCGCGAAGCTTTTGATTGGATCAAAAAGCGCCGCAGCCGACTCGCATCCGTCATTCATAACGTCAGCCACGCGGTCGAAGAACGTCACGGTGGGGCTGTGCCGGAGGCCGGCACTTGGGAACGCTTGCATCGCACATTCTATCAGCAGCTTTGCGAGCGTCAGCAAGAGGGACGGCGGCTTTTCTCGGTCGAAGGATTCGACCCGCGGCAGATCGCGGAGCTAATCAACCGCTTACTTCAAGACTTGGATGGATTCGCAACCGAAGCGCTCGGCCCACGCTATCATCCGGGCATCGAGCGCGCCGCCTGCGCTCTGAGCGTTGTGGGCCTACGGTTGTGGGCGACGCTTGCCTGGCCGGTGATGCCAGGACTCAGCACGGAACTCCTGGCGCGCCTCGGCATCCGAGAAGCGCCGTCTCTGAATCACGCCTTGCAATGGGTTCCGGCCGGGCAATCCTTTGATATGAGGGACTGGGCTGCATGAGGAAGTTTCTTCTCTATATCAACTATCGCCGTCTCTTAAGAGAAAGCATTCGTGCATTCGAAGCGGCGCATCGGCTTGGTTACAGCGTTGCTGTACTTGGTCAGCGGCTACCGCCCGAGCTTTCCTGCTACGTGGACGAGTGGCGCCAATGCAATCCCGCGAGCCTTGGCTCGCTCGAGAGCGCCGTCGAGGAGCTCACAAGGTGCATCCACATTGCCGGTGTGGTGTGCTTTACGGAAACTGCTGTCGAAGCATGCGCCATCGTTGCCGCGAAACTGCAACTGCCCGGGTTGCCGCACGCAACGGTGCCAGCAGTGCGGGACAAATCGGTGCTGCGTGAGCGTACCCAGTCGGTTTCCGGCCTCGCGCACCGGCTTTTGCAGAATGATGGCGACCTGGAAGAATTCATCGGTATAGCCGGACTCCCGGTGATCGTGAAGCCGGTGAATGCCTCCGGCAGCACCGGGATTTATCTCATTCGCGAGCCTGCCGACCTGGATGTTTTTCATTCCACTAGCAAGAAGATTGGTAATCCGACGTACGACCCGACTTTGCGGCGGGAAGCGATCACGTTCCTGGCCGAGCGTTATATCGGCGGGCAGGAGGTGAGTGTTGAAGGGTACGTCTGGCGCGGTGACGTCACCGTCGTCGGGATCACGCACAAAAGCACCTCGGATCCCTATTGCCTCGAGGTGCGGCACATTTTTCCTGCCGACCTCGACAGTGAGATGCGCCGCATCATTGAAGAAACGGCCAAAGGCTACGTGTTGGCGCTGCGCCTCGACAATGCCTCCTTCCACCTCGAAGGCAAGTACGACGGCCGGCGCTTCTCGCTCATTGAGGTCGCTGCCCGGCCGGGCGGGGATTACATCGCGTCGCATCTTGTCCCGCTTGCGTTGGACTATGACTTCTACGAAAACCTTGTTCGCATCGCAGTAGGCACTGCGCCCCATCCACCGCCGCCGCCGCAACAGGTAGCCGGAATTCATTACGTCTTGGCTAAACAGGAGGGTCGGCTGCTCGGCTACCGCGGACTCGAAGCGGTTCTCGATCACCCATGGGTCCAGCAGGCGATCGTCGAAACACCGATCGGTACGCACATTGTGCTGCCACCAGACGATTTCCGTCTTCAACGTCTGATCGCGGTGATCAGCACCGCCCCGAACCAAGCGCTGCTCACGAACCACCTCGACTGGGTATCGAAGACGATCACCCCCACCTTCGCCTCCGAGTGAAACATGCAGGCGGACATCATAGGCGCTGGCGCGATGGGCCGGTCAATGGCGGCGCTGCTTCGCCAAGCGTTTCCCCGGTGGGCCGTCCGTCTCATCGATCGCGATATGAGCGCGCTGACGGCTGCGCGGGGGGCATGGAAATGTGAGATCTTGTGCACCGACAAGCCGGAACAGGCAGAACTCGCACCGGTCGTGATTTGTGCCGCCACTTGGCCGGTCACGTTAGGCGTGATCGAGAGCCTAGCGAGCCGCGCGGCTAGTGGTGTGCTCGTGAGCATCAGCCGGCCTGCTGCCAAGGACGTGCCACGCGTGCAGCAGCAGCTGATGCATATTCCAAGCTTGGCGGCGGTTCTGCCTTGCGGGCTGGAGCCGGGCCTGACGGAGATCTTGGCCGGCTATCTGCTGGAATCCACTGATGAGGTGCAGTCTCTTCGAATCTGCTGTGGTGGGATCGTGATGCCACGCCCGACTAATCCTCTCGGCTACAAAAGGCTCTTCGGCGCGTCCCATCTCCCCCTGGCCAGGCGCAACGCCTATTGCATCCGCGATGGCGTCCTCCGCGTTGTCGCCCGGTTTTCCGATGTTCAACAGCTCGCTTGGCCCGGCATCGGGGTGCTGGAGCACTGGCATGACGGGATGCAGCCGCGGCTCTCGGACCATCCGAAACTTTCGCGGCCGGGTGCCGATGTCGACCAGCGCACATTGCGTTGGCCGGGATATGTCGAACTGGTTACATTGCTCGACAAACTCGGCGTCTTGGCCGAGGACGCCGTGGACGAAAGTACCGGCCTCACTCCAAAGCAGCTTTTCGAGCGTGCCACCCAGCGCACCTTCGGCTTGGCGGAGAACGAACAGACAAAGACGCTTCTGGCGATCGATCTCGCCGGAAGTCGGCACGGGCGACGGTCTGTGGAGGGTTTGCGGCTCACCTTCACCGACCGCGCCGACGTGCGCTCGATGGCGCTGGCCACCTGCTTGCCCGTAGTGTTCTTGGTAAGATTGCTGGCGGGTAGCGGAAAAGCCGTTGCCGGCTTGCACTATCCGGAGACCATTATCACGCCGCAGATGGCGCCAGTCATGCTTGACTGGCTCGGGCGTCAAGGTGTCGAGATAGCAATGGACCGCAGCAATTGACGATGAGGAAGCAGGAACTCCTGGTTTTGGGCGGAGTGAGCGAGATTCAGTCCCGTCACCTCTATGATCAGGCGCGGGCCCAAGGCCTGCGGGTCGTGTTGACGGATACGCCTAAACGTCTCCAGCAGGCGAGCCAATTGCACGAAGTCGCCGATGAAGTCCATCCCCTCGACTTCGAGGATGTCAGCGCCTGTCTCAACTGGGTTGGCACATATTCCCGACGCGAGCTTCTTGCTGGGGTCTATAGCTTCAAAGAAAAGGCGCAGGCGGCGATCGCCGCGCTAGTTCGCCGCTTTGGATTCGACGGCCCCAGCGCGCGCGCGCATGAGTGCACCAGTAACAAGTTTGTCTGCCGCGAGACCTTGCGGGCGGCTGGATTTTCCCAGCCGGAATCCAGGCTGTGCCAGTCCTGCGAGGCAACCGATCAGGCTTTTGCCGAGCTCTCGCGCCGGCATCGCAAGCTCATCCTAAAGCCGATGATCGGGTACGGCAGCGAGAACGTCTTGCTGCTGGATAGCCGGCCGGTGCTTGCCACTGCGCTCGCCCAGGTTAAGCCGGCAACCGACAAGCCCTTTCTCCTGGAGTCGTTCGTTGAGGGCCGGGAGTTCAGCGCGGAGGGCTTGTGTGTCCGTGGCTCCCCCAAAGTCTTGAGTTTGACACAAAAGTCCTTGATCGGCGGCGGCAATTTCGTCGAGTGCGGTCATGTCGCGCCGGCCGACCTTGCGCCTGATTTGCGTGATCGCGCGAACACCGTCGTGCAGAGCGCTGTGCACGCCATTGGTCTAACCTTCGGCATGTTTCATGCCGAGTTCTGGGCTCGCGACACCGGCGAGATCGTCATGGGGGAAATTCACTCTCGCCCCGGAGGCGACTACATTACGCACCTGACGCAGCACGTGACCGGAATCGCTTACTACGGCAGCCTATTTGCCCAGATGTTGTGTGCGGAAGCCGGTTTGGTGATGCTTCCTGCGGCCAAGTGCGGCGCTGCCGGCATCCGGTATTTCGTCCCGCCTGCCGGCAGGGTAAAGGAAATCACCGGGTATGATCGTCTGCCCGAAATGCCGGGCTATGCTGGTGCGGGGCTTTCGATCAAGGTCGGCGACACTGTGAAGCCCGTCTGCCATTCGTTCGACCGCGTAGGTCATGTGCTTGCCATCGGGGCGAGCGCCACCGAAGTTAAGGACCGGCTCGAACGTATGATCATGGCGGTCACCATCACCATTCAATGAGAACGCCCTGCGGGCAACCATGTGCCAACTGAAGCCCGTGCAACGAGTGTTCTGGAACGTGTTCGCTCAGAATTTTCTCAACAACTACGGCTACTTTGCGCCGCTCTCGATGGTCGGTCTCTATCTCCTTGATCGATCGCTCTCGGCGGCTCAGGTCGGTACTGTGTTGCTGCTCTTGTCCGTTTCCGGGCGGGCGTCACGCGCCTTGTTTGCTCCACTGCTGGACCGCGTGCCCACGCGCTATGCCTTGACGACAACATATATGCTCATGGGGACGGGCTATATCATCGTAGCCGAGAGCACCGCGTTTGTCGGGGCCGCGATCGGACTGTTTTTGGTCGGCTCCGCTTACGGGTCCTGCAGCTTGCTGCTGCGCGCGATTACCGCGCGGATGTACGAGAATCACTCTCTCCGTCTGATCTTGGTGAAGCTCGCCGTGGGGACGAATATCGCTGCTACGCTCGGACCGTTGCTCTCAAGCCTGCTGTATGTGCACATGGCACCAAACGCCCCCTTCCTCGTCACCGGCCTGGTGATGCTGTCGGGTGGCTTGGTCTGCCATGCCTTTTTAGGGAAGGGGCTGCCGGTACTGGACCGCGGCGGCAGCTGGTGGAAGTCGCTGCTGCATAGTGCAACGCAGCCCGACCTTCGCTTCGTATTCGTGGCGACTGTTTTCACGTGGTTCGCCCTGGCGCAGATCTTTTCATTTGCGCCGATCCGGCTAGGACTCTTGTTGGCCGGTCCGGAAATCGTTTGGACGGTTGCCGCCCTAAATGCCGCTTTGGTGATCGGGGCATCGATGCCGCTGATGAGAGCGCTCGAGCGCGCGCAAATCGACGACATCGGGGTGCTGATCTTGTCGACGGTCCTGGTCCTAGCGTGTTTCGCGCTGCTATCAACGTTTGTCAACCTGTTCACGCTCTACCTCGCCATCGCATTGCTGACGGTGGTGGAGATTATTGCCCTGCCTTCGTTGTCAGTGTTGCTTGTCCAGAACACCCCGGGCAAGGATCATCTCGCCTTGCTAGGCATCAACGCCATCGGTATGGGTCTCGGCGAGGCACTCGGCAATTTTGTTGGCGCTGTGCTCGGCAGCGCGGAGCTTCACGATAGCCTCGCTTTCGCAGGAATCGCCGTCCTTTATGGCCTGGGAACGATGTGGCTGTATCGCTTTCGCAGCAAAATGCTGGATATTCGTGGCTGGAAGGCCACGCAGGACGGCACTGACGTCGACCGATCCTAGTGAATGCTTTCTCACCGGCGGCCTGGCGGTTCGACAGCGCAGGCCGAGCACCCCGAAGTGGTCCTGCCGCGCACTGGTGGCGCCGAGGCGCGGCGCGCACACCTGTCCGTACCGATCCTCACATAAGCTTTACGAGGCCCCCCAGTATTGCGGCTTGAACGCTTCTTGGCTAGGAGCTGGGCAATCCATTTTCATCACGTCCGGTTTTAGTCGTGCCTGGCTTGGTGCCGATGCTCTCATGCAGGCATAGGAGCCACAATTTATCATCGATGCCAACCAACAGCCCACTACGGCAAAGAAGCGCGCGACACCCCTGCTTGCTTCACTTCTTTCAGAATTATTCGAATGCACCTGGCAATGCCACGTTCGGGGTCATCCGAACTTCAACAAACATCGCTAAATTCATGAAGCATCGAGAGCAGCTCGATGTCCGAGTGTACTGCGGCTCTGATGTCTTCCTTCCGGGGACAAGCCACAGACGCTCGGTTTGCTTTTGCGAAGGTACTTCCTTGTACCAGGACGTCGTGGAGTGTTGAGATGGATCAGCAGATGCAAGATGCTATCGTGAGCGTCGCATTTGATAAGGCCTGGCGCTTTGTTGAGAAGGATCCGTTGCTGGCGCATAATCGCAAGACGGTCCTCCATAGCCGGCTGTGCACTTTCCTTGAGTCTTCGATCAAGACGGGCGAACGCGATACTTTGAATCTGGCAAACGAGGCGATACGCAACTTGCGCGCTGAATTGGCGCGGTCGACCGAGCAATAAGGCGTTTGAACTCAACTGCCGCATGAGCTTGGTGTGTTAAGGTTGCTGGGGACGTTATGCGGGACGAAAACAAACCGGGGCAGAGCGTGGTGGAGCTGACCTTCCTCCACTCATGTTCAGCCCCGCTGGAAGACGATCACGTTCCCGACAACTGTCCGCTATGCAGCTCTTCTGATGACCCCAGACCGGTCACGTAGAATCCAGTGCAACTCGGCGACGAGACGGGACAGCCTACCTTTTTCTCTCCTGACCTGGTAGAGCTGCGCAACTTCAAGCAAGATCCTTGTCAAGCACGGCCGTGTCGGCTCCTCGAGGTGTTGAGGATCATCGTGCGACACTTGTGCGAGGTCCTGAGCCAAAGCGACGCGATCGATCATCGTCGCATCGCCCACGATTGCAATTTGTGGCACGACCGTCCTGCCGGAACAATGCGCTTGAGGGACCGAGGCGGGTTCTGGATCAGCGGTCTTCATTTGTAACTCTCTAAACGGCGAGCAGGCACGGGACATGCTGGCGCGGCCCGGCTATGTCGCTAATCCGGGACGTATGGAGCCAAAGATCTCGCACATTGGGTCCTGTCACAGGCCATCACGAACTATTCGTGAAGGACCCATCTGCGCGAAGCAACCAGTGTCAAGGCGCAGCCTTTCGCTCGAGGCCGTGCACAGCAAGTTGAGGGCGCCACAACCTGACGCGGTGTGCGATTAGACCCATTTCTTTCGAAGACATGTTGTGCGGCAGTTACAGCAATTCGCGATCATATTGTTAAACGCACGCCGCCGGGGGAGCACCGAAAGGAAACGACACTCGAATGAACAATATTCTGATTCTGGCCGCAACCATCGGCGCACTCGGTGCGGCCGCTCCCGCATTCGGCACGGACCTGGCCGGGCAGCCCGTCAAGGCCCCGGCGGCATCGCTGCCGGCCGCAGCCCCGATTATCGACTGGTCCGGCTACTATATCGGCCTCAATGGTGGCTGGGGAACGAGCCACAATTGCTGGGATTTCAATGGCGTCACTCCCGAAGGCTGCCATAATTCGACTGGCGGGACCATTGGCGGCCAGATTGGCTATCGTTGGCACATCTTCAACATGGTCTACGGCATCGAAGGTCAGGGCAACTGGGCCGACTTCAGCGGCTCCAATGTCAGCACCGCCTTTCCGGCAGACACCACCGGCACCAAGACAGATGCATTCGGCCTACTCACGGGCCACATCGGCTACGCGTTCAATGCCGTGCTACTGTACGGCAAGGCTGGCGCTGCGGTGACCAGCAATACCTATCACGTAAATTCGGTGGCTACTGGCACCGAGCTCGCCAACAGCAATGATGTCCGTTGGGGTGGCGTGCTGGGCGCGGGTGCGGAAGTCAGCCTCACGCCGAACTGGTCAGCTGGCGTCGAGTACAACCATTTGTTCATGCAGCGAAGCAACGTAAGCTTCCCAACTGCGCTTGGCACCGACCGCGCGCACCAAGACGTCGATCTCATCACGGCACGGCTCAATTACAAGTTCGGCTCGCCCTTTGCTAAATAGAGACATCCACGCGCTTGCGTGAATCGGAACCCCGACCCCCGGTCGGGGTTCTTTCCGCTGCCGCTCCTCTCCTGCCGGCCCCCAATCCGAGTTCCGAAGCGCCACGTGCGAGCTCGTCTAAGCAATGGATCCACCGGATGGGTGGTGTGGGGCCGAGATGCTGCTAACAGCTGGCGGAACAAATCAGTCGATCCAGCAATTCGTCGATCTCATGAAGTCTCACAACCTCACGAGCGTGAGATAGCGGACTTCGCCTTGAGCGTCGTATCCTGCGAGCTCGCCGAAGGCACCATCCTCAACATGGCAGAAGCTGGAAGCCAACGAGTTGGCAGCGGGCCGCCCGTCAAATTCAAAGAACGTTGAGGCGAATAGCGATAGCGACCGCTTGAATTCGGCTCGTCGCACCCAGCTTCCGCATCGCATTCTTGACATGAAAATTGACCGTATTCTCGCTGATTTCCAGGATCTTTCCGATTTCCCATGACGATTTCCCCTCCGCCACCCACCGCATGCAACTGATCTCTCGCTTTGATAGTGCCACTTTTCTCTCGCAACTAATATCATTGCACGGACGAGCGATCTCGCTATAAGCGGTGTGAAAGAGACAGGCCAGCGCGTTGAGATGACCGATGCGGTTCTGAGGATCAGCATCGTCGAACGCGGATGCAAACGACACAACAGATATCCGACCCAACGGGCCGAACAACGGCACGCTCATGCCGTGCTTCAGCCCCGCCTCTCTCGCCTCCTCCAGTACGCGTCTTTCGTCTGGTTGAAGCTGATAGTGGTCCGCGAGTTGATCCCACAAAAACGGCCGCGAATGCATCGGCGTCCGCCGGACCACCGGATCGATAGTATGGTACTTGCGCTTGAAGTATCGGTCGCACCAGTCTGGCGGCCACTTCACAGCCACAGTCGGGGGTGGGTACTCCGCCAGGCGAAGTGGCTCAACGAAGTTGAGAGCGCCGTATGCGACTTCACTGAAGCCTTCCTTGGTGGCACAGCCTACAAGAAGCTCGAATAGCGCTCTGAGTGAATGTGTCTGGTTCGCGCATTCGGAGAAGCTAAAGAGGTCCATGATAGGCGCTTGAGTCCGACCGCCGAGTTCCCCGTCGTGGGGTTCGATTGCGCTTGTTTCAGGCGAAGCCAAATTCCAGTCCATGATCTGAACCCGACGGTTAGTTATTCGTGCAGTCTGAGCGCGCGCTCGCCCTGTGCCGGGCGCCATTCGCCGAATTCCTTGCCCTGCCGCCGAGTGCGCCGGCGTGATCCATCAAACACCCGAGATAGGGCCATCATCCTTATCTCCCAGGCTGAGCGGAAGTGATTGGTCCCGTTCGCCGATAGCGCACTGGTCAAATTAGAGATCATCGCTCGTCATCCGCGTTGAAGGACGTGCCACCGGTACGTACCCTACGGTGCCTCCTTGGATGATGCGGACGCCGATAGAAGGTTCGCGGGTCCAGGACCGAGCTGACGATAATAACCAGACAGCTTCAGCGGCTAGGGGCTCGGCTCTGTTAAGCTTGCACGGCGAGAAAACGCAATCGCGTCCGAACGACGCTTTCGTCTGTCTCGAGGCCGAGCACGACGAGATCCTGGGCTCTGATCTGCGCGATACAGCTAAGCTCGGCCACGCGCTCGGCGGTGCGCGACTCGACGAGCGTCCTGTCAGCATCCATTCTCCGCTGAGAGACGAAGACAACACGAGAGTCATGTCTTTTCCCAATCTTGCGAATTGCCATCGCTAATCGCTCGCCGATCTTCCGCCGTGCGACGGCGCCGGGGACGTGATCGATGAGCAACACGCAACAGCCGGCGCAGAAGCCATACTCCGCGCACCATTGTGCGGCGTCTCATCGAATCCGTCCGGCAGGCCTGGCGCAAACGTACCGAACGTGCAGAAACGAGCCGCGTCAAAGGCGAAGCGAGAGATACTCGTCGCCGCGAGATCTGCTTGATGCGGAGGAGATTTTGCATGCGCTTCTCCAACAGGGAGAGGACCCAGTTTGGACTAGCAAGTGTCGTACCAACTGTTGATTTCACCAAAATCAAACGTCGCGGAGAGGGGTTCGGACGCGCACGGTTGGTTGCGAGGTAGGAGCGTCGAAGCATTTCTGACATGCGAAGGAAAGGCGACAGCACCATTGCGAGGTGCGGCAGGAGATGAGCTACAGCAAGAAATGCAGCTCACCCCGTTGGCCCCTGGAGTGCCGCCCCCTCAGGGTCTCAACGCAGCCCTATTCCAGCCCAGTCAAGTACCAGCTTCGGCAATTGATGGGACGGTTCAACCATGGCACGCGTTAGGGTACTTGACCTGCCTGCACCTCCGGTCACGGATTTCGGCGAAACGCTTAGATCCGTCCCTAAGCAGAAGCACATTTAGACCGCACTTGATGAACGAATCATGATGGGCTCGGTGCAAAGAGGCGAAGATCTTCGCCAAGACCGGTGAGGCATGGCTTCTCTGCTCTTCGCAATCATCTCAATGCTCTATGCGAGCGTTGGCCAGGCTGGTGGCACTGCATTCCTCTCGCTAATGGCATTTTTCGGTATGTCGTCGACAGAGATGCGCCCGACGGCGCTTGGTCTCAACATTGTTGTCGCTACTTATTCTGTAAGCGCTTAGCCGTGACCCTATTGAGGCTGGCTTGACGTTTTGCGGAATCGCCACGGCATGAGGTCGTCGATTTCGCTTTGGGGATGGCCGGCAATGATCGCCGTGAGCGTTTCGGCGATGTAGG